>NFYZ01003997.1_pt1 | contig 14861 bp, 5 predicted proteins | sample 1092561 | NCBI WGS metagenome assembly NFYZ01 (sample SAMN03609887, study PRJNA323583) | gut metagenome | isolation source: feces | host: Rattus norvegicus | place: Malaysia | collected 2013 | reverse complement strand
GGCCATTCTTCAGCTGGGTCCGAAATTTCTACATATAACGAACTAGCTGTATCAGGGGTCCAGTCTGCTTGAGAAGTATGGTTCTGCAATACCTTATAGAACTTGTCGTGATACATGAATCTATCATTCTTCTTATAAGATACTGATTCACCAGACCATTCAGGATATAAGTATCTCATAATGAAAGCTTGATCATCTGTAGCAGCTGATAAGACAATTAATTGTTGAAGATCGACTTGCATTTTCTGGCCTTCCTCTATAGCTTCTTGCTTCTGTTGCTCTTTAATATAAGCATTGTATTTATCTTGATCAAACTTTAAATGATTCTCGCCGTCATCTCCAGCGTAGGCCACATAACCTTTAAGTTTAGAGAAGTCAATGCTGTCTCCATCTAATACTACTTGAATCTGAGTTTCACTAGTCCATCCAGAACTGATTAGCAAAACATCATTAAAATCGACTCCTACTTTAATATAAACATTTGTCATAATTTTTCCTCCTATTTGTATAAGTTAATATCTTCAAGTTCTGCACGTTTTTCTAAGATATCAATATACTGAGCCATTGCGTCTAATTGCTTACTATAAATCTCGATAGGACATGCTGGCTCAAAATCTAATGTTCCATTCTTCATATGCGAATACATGGCACAAAGCTTATCAAAACGGGATCTTACCTGCCAATATTCAGCTTTAAATCTATCTTTATAGTCTTCGGATTTCATTAATTCAATTGTGTCTTTTAATTCCATAATAATTCTCCTATTCTATTTGTAAATGAATTAAATGTTTTAATGTTTAAATTGATTTCATGTGTTTTTACCATTTTGAATCTTCCTTTTTAAGCTGTACGACGCCAGAAGTAAACTGTAATGTATGGTTGTACCAAAGAAATATGAGCATTAATTTCACTGTGATTTGAACTAATTGCTTGATCTCTTACAATAGTTCTATCATGATAATTTGTTGAATTAGGAAGTCCAAGAGAACTATCACCACAATTAAGTTGCCTTGATTCATATTTACCGCCACTACTGTTAGCAGTAAAAGTCATACTTGCGTAATTATCATTTCCACTACCTTCACCGATTAATGTCCTACCTTCACCGAATCTAACCCAAGTTCCACCTAAGAAGTTACTAGGGTTATTATTGTTGTATGTAATATAAACTGCACCAACGGGGAAAGCCATACCTAGTGTTAGAATTAAATCATCATTGTTTTTTCCTCCAGGGCTTAACCTATACTGTCTTGTAGTTCGATTAGTTCCTGCAATATAGTCTGTATCTGTAGTGTATGAAAACAATAAGCAGTCGTTATAATCTGCATTAACTTCATAGGTTCCAATTTCCCACGAACCATTTGGAGTTGGAATGGTAATGGCTGGACTATATCCATAGACCCCACTTATTTTTATTTTGGCTTTATCTCTACCGTTAATCCAACTAGATCCAGAAGCCGTCATTTTCAGACTTCCACCTAAGTTTATATCGCTAGGAATAGTCATTTGGCCGTTAGTATGCATGGTGAATTCTTGTTTATTAGCATAGCCATTATCCAAATTCGTTTCAAATCTGATAGTATTGTCACTGGTGATATAGGTTGTTTCTGAATTACCGCCTACCCCACTTCCAGATATAAAAGCACTAGGGCTTTCACCACTACCAACAACCACAGTTCCACCAGCTTCAATCTTGATACCGTCTCCGGTAGCATCTCCAGTGAGCATTGTAATAGGAGTTCTGTCTCTACCGCCAATACCATATATAACTGAGCCTTGAAATCTAGCCTTACCAGTCACATCCAGGTTATACCCATTTTGAGGTATACATCCGATGCCGACACCCCAAGAACGCCATGCCATAGTGGTCTTGATTGTAGATATTACTTGAGTAGCTGTAATATATGTAGTAGTCTTGACTTTATCTGCGATACGTAATTGAATAGTGTAGGTTGAATCTGTTTCTAACTTAGTTAAAACCAATCCATTACTAGCAGTATTCCAATCGAAGTTATCTTTCTTATACTGTTGTAACAAAATACCATTCAACTGATTACCCTTAGTGTTTACATCCGTATATTGATAGATAGGGCTGTAAGCTAACGTGTAAGCTAATTTCGCACTAGTGTTAGGGCTGTCTAGACGTGTAGCAGTGAAAGCTCTAATTGTCGGAGTAGCATAAGATTGTACTACAACTTGCTTGCTGACGCTAACACTTAATCCACGGCTATCCGTCGCAGTAACAGTGATAGTCTTCGTACCAGCGGTCAATCCACTAAATGTAGCATTTTGACCATTTTTAGTAGTTGCCCCAGTGCAAGCTATCTTATAACTAATAGTCGTTCCGCTAGGAGCTCTACGCAAACTAGCCGCAGGACTTGAGACGTTTAATGTAGATATACCCGCAATAAAACAGGTCGCCGTGTTATTAAAAGCCCCACCGCTAAGAGTTGGTAGTGATAGAGTAGGAGTAGCACCACCATCACTGTTGATATTAACCGTAAAAGTCTTAGATACATAACTCGATCTAGTACCGTTGGAGTTCTCACACCAAGCTACCACTGTAAATTTGCTAGAATTAGAATAAGCTTTACTGCCTAAATCTGATGCTATACTTGCTGCGTCTACTGTAATACCAACACTTGTATTGCCATTAGATGACGGAGCTGTACCAGTATATTTATAAGCGCCATCAACGTGAATGTTAGCTCGTCTCGTGAACCCTGAACCGTTTGTCTGACTTCCTCCGGATAAAGGTACTGTTAATGTGTTATTCACATAAGGATTAAACGTACTAATACTTCCAATCGTCGGCGGACTAAGTTTATTAATTGTCACAACACCAGACCATTGATAGTCAGACCTAGCGATATCATTAGCACAACATACCGCAAACTGATAAGTTGCTCCTTGAGTAGGTGTTCCTATATCCCAAGTATAACTAGTAGTGTTAATGTTATTGTCAGGGTATCTCCACTCGTAAGAACCACCGTTAATTGAGCATCCGATAGCATAAGTTACAGAGTTGTTATAGCTACTTGCTTTATTCCACTTGACAGTAATAGAGGTTGTCTTCTCCGATACTGTAGAAGTTGTCGGAGCAGTGACAGAACCCATCGTCGGTGCAGAACCAATCTTATCTAGCTTTACTGTTTGACTTAAACTTTGTTTACCTAAAGCACCAACACCGTATACACTGATACCGGTGAAGTCAGCTGAACCACTGATGGTGATAGATTTATCTCCGGTATAGGAAACCCATTGACTCTTAGATACTAATGCTACCGATCCACCACGCGATCCACTTAATGCTTTACCTGAACCACTAGCTGATCCTCCGTTGACATTAACAGAATATCCACCGTAAACGTTAGCTTGCATATATACATTACTAGCATTTACTGCATATAGTGTAGCGTTGACTGTAGATCCACCGTTACCAGGTGTACTAGACCAATCGATCCGTAAATGTACACCGGCATTACTAGTGCTAAATGAACCACTTGCCATATGATCACCCCTTTCTAGTTAATAACATCAATATTGACACCATTTGAAACTTTTGTGATTTTTACATTGCTACCGAAATATAAGTGCTCATTGACAGTAACATCATTCATATTAGCGTTACCGTTCACTATTAAATTAGCAGGACCAACAGAAGTCCCAAGAGTGACATTTGATTTGAACAAATATGATGCACCATCATCAGTAGTAGTCAACTCATTGTTATTCATAATTAAACTTTTACCGTTTATAATAATATTATTACCGACATTAATACCAGTACCTATAACGGCCGTACCATCTTGTTTAAGAGATATCTTATCCGCGTCATGGTCGTCTGCTATGATAATATCTTGAGCGAATCTACTAGCTGAAGAGTCAGTTAATTGAACTCGCTTAATACCATTTTGACCATTTTGAATTGTCAATAAAGCATCCCCACCAGCAGTCGAGCTAGGGTCAGCGATTTTAATATTACCAATATCTACAGTACCTGAGAATACACCACTAAACTCACCCTGAGTAGCTTTCATGGAACCATCGGAATATACAATCCAAGGAGCTAATTCTCTTTCATCGTAAGAACCACCTGCCCAGAAACGAACTTGTTTTAGCTTGTCTTCAGGAGCTGGTGACCATGGCGTAGCAATAGAGCCTTCTTCAATCTTGGGTTGTGCAATCCAAAATTCACCATTTCGATTAGCAGAAATTACTATAGCAACATAACTACTATTTGTAGGAGCAGTTGCAGTAATTTCTTTATAGACCCATTTATTGTCAACAAAAGTAACAACGGATTTTGAACTATTAATTACACCTCCAGATTTATCATAGAACCATATGCCTAATGAAACCCCAGAGCCATCTATCTTAGATTTATCTTTTGTATAAAAGTTACATTGTGCTGTAAATGTTTGGCCTGCGTTACATTTGATATCATTATTTCCGGAATACAAATGTTGCACAGAATCAGAGGTTAATCCAGTTCTACTAAATTTAGCAGTCTTAGTTGTTTCATAAATAAAAGTATTATCTACCGACCAATTGCTTCCTTCTGCCCAATCATTTAATTGATTGTAAAATGAAGTATCTTTTTGTAAATTAACACCACTACCACCACTAGAAACAATACCACCATCATTAGTGATTACTGAACCACGAGCAACAATATCATTGAACTCAGCTGTGCCATCATTGTTGATAGCCCAACCAGTTTTACCCACAACATAGTTACTACTAGAGACAGAACCTCTGATAGTCACTTCTCCGTTGTTGGAAATATTGAATGTCTGCTGATTAGTTGTCTTATTAAGAATAGATAAGCCGTAAGCATTTATTCTTTCAGCAGATAATAGACCCGATGTGATACGGTTAGCATTAATCTCCTGAGCGTTAATAATATTCATAGCAGCCGAGCCAGTAGCGAAAATATCATCTACAGCTAACTGGTCAGTCTTAATGGTATTAGTCTTAATATAACCACCATTAATAACCGTCTCACCATTTACGACAGAATCCTTAGCCCAGTTGTCTATGATAGATTGGTCTGCTTTATCTTCAGGAGCTGGTGTCCATGCAGTAGCCATATTTCCTTCTTCGACTTTTATTCTTATCGTCACATCTATTTTTGTTGTGTTTGCACTTATGCCAAAAAATCCACAATCTTCTACTTTAAAATTTTCTGGCAAAATTGCACTTTTAGATTTTATTTTTTCGTTATACGCAATGCGAATAAAAGAGTGTCCAATATTATTTTTATCAACATAATTTAATTGCAAATACAACCCATCTGGCAAATCTTCATCAATTGAAAGTGTGTATGCTTTACCTGCTTTTAGCAATCCTTGTCTGTCAAACCATGATCTTATTCCGTAATTAATATCAGTTTTGGTGTTTGTTCCATGTATACGAAAAGCACCATCTAAGTATTCAACTGTTATCCCGTTGGAAGTTATTGATGGTTCTCCTTTTTTGTTTAGTACTAAATTCCTTCCACCAATCTGCAGATTATCTATTTTGCTATTGGCATCATTAATCTTATTCTGAGTGTCTTTGTTTAATCCATTAAACGTAACCAACCCATTCAAGTTAATGTTATTAGCGACCAACTGAGCGGTTCTATCTGTTAAAGTGAAGTCCGTAGCGGAAGTACCTGACTTAACGAGCCAACTGAATTTAGATGCTGTTTGCTCTGCGGTAGTTTTAGCAGAGTCCGCAGTAGTTTGAGCCTTGGTGACACTTGTCTTAATACCTTCCGTACTAGTCTCAATCTCGGTAATCTTACTACTCATAGATGTCTGATTAGTCTGAACATCACCAATAGTAGTCTTCATGCCATCAACGGTTTTAACAGTTTCTAAGTACTTATCTTTTAATGAGCTTCCGTCGATAGTAGTTTCCTTAATAAGTTCACTAATCTTACCTTGCTCTTGCTCTATAACAGTCTGCAAAGTCTTATTACCATCTTTGTCGATATACTGAATTTTATTAGCTTGAATATTAGCAGTATCACTAACCATCTGGTCCACAATTAAACCATCCGGAACTGCTTGTTTGGTAATCCCATTTTGATTGTAAATTGCAGTACTACCATCTTCACCAAACACAATGAAGTTGAAGTTACCCTGAGCGTCCTTACCAATCTGTAATCTGACTTTGTTATTCTTATCCTTGAATTGTTGTGTAGAGCCACTGATCACTATACCGCCGTCATCACTCTTAATAGCGAATTTATTAGTACTAATCGTGCCAGCATTTAACTTACTAACATCTAATCCTTCAATATTAGCACTCTTGATGATGGCATCGTCTATTACCACATTCTCAGCCGTTAAGTGAATAGTCTGCAAAGTACCAGTGCCAATAGAACCAGATAGGATAGAATTAATATTAGCAACTAAACCGTTTAATTCTCCAATAGTAGCCTTAGCCGCATTCAAATCTTCAATAGTCGCTTTCTTAGCAATTAGTGTCTCTAAATTTGCTTTAGCCGCATTTAACTGTTCGATAGTTGCATACTTTGTATCTAACACATCCACAATTGCATGAATCGCTGTTAAATCATCGGTAATTGTCTTAGTTGCTTTCACGATCTCTGAATCTACATACTCGGCATCCACTTTTTTCGCAATTAACTGATTCGCTGTTGTCAAGTCAGTCTGTAAGGTTTGAATGGATGCGTTAGCAGCGTTTAAATCTTCAATACTTGCTTTCTTAGCGACCAATTCTTCTACTTTAGCCAAGTCAGCATTTAATGTATTAAAATTACCAGTCAAAGCATCCAATTCAGTAATCTTAGCATATGTAGCTTCTGCTTGATTTACTTTTAAATAATTCGATTCCAATTCTTCAATACTTGCTTTTGCAGCTAATAAGGTTTCGACAGTTGCTTTATAAGCATTAAAGTCACCTGCTTGTAAATATGTAGCTTTAGCATTGTCAATCGTTAAGTATTTAATATCAGCAGCTTCAGCACTAAGTTTCTTAGCATCTAAATCCTGTATAGAAGCCTCGTTAGCATCTAATCTCTTAACTGACGCATCTTTAAACTTTGCATAGTCAGCATTCAACTTAACTACATCTGCACTAGTAGCCCTTAATTCATCAACTTTAGCGTAACGAATATCAGCTTCGTCAGCGTTAAGTTTCTCAGTATCAAGTCTTGTAATATCGGCTCTATCAGCTGTTAACTTACCGTTAATCTCAACGTTAGTAGCTTCTAAGCTATCAATTCTAGCGCTATTAGCTTTTAGTGAATCATTAATAGTAACGTTGTTAGCTACTAAATCTTTAATTGTAGCCTTGTCTAGGTTAACTGTTTCTTTTAAGTTATTTAATTCTTGACTGCCAGCTGAAGGGTTACTGCTATTACCGATAATAACGGCCTGATGATTCTTAATTAAAACTAAGACACGTTCACCAGGCTTAATATCAGTAGTTGTAGTAATTGGAGTTAAGAGGCTTGAGCCATCTAATTTGACATAATCAACACCATCTGATTCTACAGTAGTGCCGTATGCCGTTACTTCTTCATCTTTATTAGATTCGTCGATTACAATATCAGCAAAATCCTTTAAGACATCTCTTGTTAAATCAGACATTGTTTATTACCTCCATAATTTTGTAGTGTAAACTGCCGTCTCTTGAATTGAGCAACCAGTAGTACATTTAATACTCTGTGATATGATTCTAGCCTTCACATTACGAATACCAGCTCTTGTATAGTTCAGAACCACACAATCACCAATTCTTGTAGTATTGAAAGCATGAGAATATGTAATCTTGTGAGATAGCGACGATAGGCTTTTTAGTAACTGAGTAGCATAAGCGTCGAGCATGTCTTGAGTTGGAACCCCAGCGAATTTAGGGTTCGTTTCCCTATATACAATCTCTCTGCCACGACTCTTAGTCGACACGATGCTGTTTTCGTCGCTATTCATAATACGAGAAAAGCGGTATCCTAAGCTGCTAGAATATACGACTTCTACAACATTAGGTATACCGTATAAGTCTCTTTCATCCTTGAATGAAGGATATAAAATTGAACTATTATCGTCAGTATAAGTATAAACCGGCTGTAAACTAGATGTACTTTGGTCCGGTTGGAACATCACATTACCCATCTCGTCTAGCATATATGAGAACTTAGCAGAGGTCATTAAGTCAGTAGTGAATGTTAGCCAGTCTTCGTCCAAAGAAGCTACAAAGTCTGCTTCTAACGTATGACTACTATCCGTCATGACTACTGGAGCTCTTAACTGCTCTCTAGCAATAAGTGATACCGCGTTCATGATTGGTTGCCCTTTAAGCAAAGAATATCCAATCGGCGGTTTACTATTCTTTAACTCTATTAACGGTGTATATCCATCAACAGATATAGAAACGCACTTACCATCAAAGTTCACATGAGGTGTTTGTATCAAGAATGTTCCTAATGCAAATTTACGTCTTTCCCCATTTTGATTTGCTACGAGATAGACTCTAATATAGCACTCACCGATATCCTCAGTCATGCTAATACTAACAGAACCAAGAGTGGAATTCGACGCATCTCTTGTGATTGTACAACTTGTGATAGTAGTGATTCTCTCTGAATCTCTCCATGAATTTGGATCAACTTTATAAAATTCATAAGTTTGTTCCATTGAGTCGTGCCAATTGATCATTAGATTTCATCCCTTTCCACTCGTTTTACGGTGAGTGTCACACTGACTGTTAGCTCTACATGTTTGATAGGCATCTTAACTGTGACATTAGCCCAATAACCAATACCTGATGGCTCTCGAATATATACGTCTCCGGTCCACTCAGATAATCGTCTTAAAGCATAGATAGTGTCTTTGTAGCTCTTAGGAATAACCGCATTTAACGTCATAGTCTCACCACGCTGAGTACCATAATAGGCAACCGGATGCTTACGTCCAATATACTCTACTAAAGATACGTCTGGACTGTGTGATTCATCAACATCAACGTTAAATGGTAGTTTAACCATTGAACCGGCCCATGTAGGCTCTTCCATCTCATCTTCACCTAGGTAATCAAAGTTCATCCACTTCTCACTCCATTGAATGACTATAGCAGACTCACCGATAGGTTGCCCTGGAAGGTCTACGAAGGATATAACACCAGTGTTAGTATCAGTTGCTACAATTCTATATCTAGCAAAGTCCAAAGATGGATGTGGATCTGTAACAGTCACAACCCCATCATTAGGCAGGCCAGTAGCAATCCGTGTAAATGTGCCATTAAACTCTCTACGATAGACAGCTAGAGAAATATCCCTAACCAAGTCTTCGTCAGCGTCTTTACAATAAGGTGCGACGTATGTACAAATCTTGTCACTGTCAATTCCAATGGAAGCATCGGGTTCATAGTCTCTCAAAGTCCAGTTAACTGTAAATATAACAGACTTTTCAGCAGTTAAGCCTGAGTCCATGGATACCACTATAGTTAGTTTATACATCTGATTGTTCTGAAGCATTAAATCTCCAGCTGACAAATATAACTGCAAGTTACGATTAGTCGCATTGAACAACTTAGAATATACCTCGGTGCCAGCTGTGATAACGGTCTCTACACCAATCTCATTCTCAGTGGTATAGGTATCATTTGCAGTGATCGATACAAAATATGTTACCGGCTTCTGATTTAAAGGACCTGGCTCACAATAAATATCAAAAGGCAAAGTTTTAAGAATACTGTTCTCGTCAAGTGAGAGAGTCCAATCTAATGTAGGGGGAGCATATAGATTGATAGTTCTCTGTACTGACCAGTCACCATACTCATCGACTACGCCTTTAGTCTTGATACGATACTTTAATTCAGCACCATCTTTATAGTCTTTTGTGTTGAATGTGTAATAGTGAATCTTCTCTTCTGAAGTATCATTGTCGTCAACATCGCTAGTAAGAGTTATTGTATCAGGAATTCCATTCACTGATAACTCAATCTGAGCAGCTCTTTGCTTAGAACCGTCTTCTGAATTGTGAGTCCAATATAATGTAATATCTTCTCCGACAATAGCAGTAGATGACATTGTCCAAGTTGTAGGTGCTTCAGGTTTTGTACCGATAGCGACTGAGACTGTTTCACTCCAAGTAGACTCACCTTTCTCATTTGTAGCTGCGACTCTGAAATACCATCTCTTACCTTTCTCTAATCCTGTAACGAAGGCAGTTGTATTCTCTACAGTCATTGAACTGACTTGTGATGAGCTATCGAAATATGCTTCTCTGAATGTATACTGAACTATATACTTAGTTGCGGTATCTGATTTATCCCAAGTAAGTTTTGCAGAGTTTTTACTATCAGCTGCGACGGTTACATTTTGAACTGCTGCTGGAACAGTTAAAGTTTCACTACTGTAATCAGACCACTCACTATAAATTCTAGAAGTACTATAGATGTTTACAGCTCTCGCTCTAACTCTATACTTACCTCCAGCGGTCACATTAGAAACATATGTTGCCATTCTAGTTAAGACAGTCACTCGTCCAGTGTTAGCTAAGGTAGTTCCATTGTAAACCTCGAACTCAATCTCGTCAGTTCTAGCATCTGAAATGTTTTCTAGCTTAGCTGTTAACTGGAATTTGTTAATTGTCACACTCGGAACTGATGGAGCATTTGGAGCATCTCTCTCGAATGAATATTCAGCGGATACTGAAGTACCAGTCCAATATGATGCTTGTTGTCCGTTAGATTCATAAGTTTTAGATACTGGCTTAACAGTAACACGAATCTTTAAAGCGTTGGATGGTGCGCTATAAGTAGCATACTTCTCGTTTTGAGTAGCATCTGAGTTACCACCACTAAACCAAATGCCATTACCTGTATCGTAGTGCCACTTAACTTCATATTTATCTAAAGTCTTAAGGTATTCGGTAGTTCCTCCACCAGTAGTTGTAGTAGTTCCACCATTTAAATTTCTAACATTAATAGGGGATACAATATTATTTGTTCCACTTTCGTTTCTACCTAATACTGCTCTATCCCCTCTGACTTCCATAATATACCACTTCTGGTTCATTACCCATGATGGTATCGCTACACCGTTATAGTATGTAGCACCGGATTTAATACTAACCAAACTACCAGTAGTAATGCTAGTTGTCGTGGTAGTTGGTTTTTTAGTTTCTTCATTAAAGTCCCAAGTGGCGTAGTAAGTATTACTAGTACCACCTTGAAGTTGAATCTTTAAATTTGATACTGCTGGCATTTACTACACTCTCCTTTCAACTTTAACTGCTCTAACAATAGTCTTGATAGCGTCAACAATATCATCATCGCTAGCATAAATACCATTAATAGAATATGTATCGCCACTATTTAAGTTTCCTAAGTCTTTACGTAACTTATCGATAGCGTAAACAACGTCATCATTTTTACCATTTTGAATTAGCTTCATAGCTGTATTAATAGAGTTAAGATTTGATCTAACTCCAACTGATTGTGTACCTCCAAGTAAGCTAGTAATGCTAGCTGCGCCTGATGTAACGTTAGACAAGTCTAATACCGGAGTGATTACCGGTTGAACATCAACATCGGAATCTAGAATATTAGACATTTTACTAACCGCATTAACTAATGCTTCTTTAGCATTGTCAGCCATCTTAGTACCAGCTCTACTAGAGTCAACGAAATTATTAGCAATACCATTCGTGAAACCTACACCAAAGAAATCACCAATCTTATAGCCAACTTTAGAAGGCGAATGCTCATCTAAAGCTTTTGCTGCTGCATTTTTTGCTGCATTAGCCATTGCTCTAGCCGCTACGCTTGCTGCAAATGAGCCTGATCTAATACCATTAGCGAATCCTTGAGCTAAATAGCTACCAGCACTACTAAAACTACTATAATAGCTGCGTAACTTGCTAGCTGCTCCTGATACAGTACTTGTGACAGCCGAATTAACACTAGCCTTACCACTCTTAATGCCCGATGCTAATTCGCTGGACATTTTAGCGCCTGCCGATTTGAATTCTCCATTCTTACTTTTAGCAGTTGAAGTTAATGTTGATAGAACACCATCCATAGCACCTTTTAAATTACCCGAAGCACCACTAATCCCTTGAGAGATTGAGTTTACAATATCAGATCCAACACCTGATAGTTGAGAAGCTGCGTTCTTAATAGGAGTTACTAAGTTTTTTACAATAGTATCCCCTACTCCACTCAATGAACTAGCCGCAGAGGCAAAGCCACTAAATGATTTTCCTAAATTTCCAAGACCTGAAGCGATATACGAGAAATCTACACCTGATAACTTCTTGATAGCCGAAGCTACTTTCTCAGCGCCATCGACACCGGACGAAATATCACCAATTCCCGCAAAGCTTTTAACACCGTTTGCTAATGATGTTAGCTTATTTTGTAGGTCATTAGGGATAGATACTCCTGACCATTTCCCTACAGCAGCACCTAAGTCTCCCAACGGTCCAGTTATAGTACCTAAACTCCAACCACCTAAGAAGGCGAAACTAAATGCTTTAACACCGTTTGCTAAACTAGTTAACTTACTCTCAAGATTTTCTGGAATATTGATTCCGTTCCATTTTCCAACGGCTCCAGCTAAATCACCTAATGGCCCGGTAACTGCGCTTAAACTCCATCCTCCCATAAAGGCGAAGCTAAATGCTTTAACACCACTCGCTAAAGACGATAAGCTAGTTCCAAAATTATCAGGAATGCTAACTCCAGACCATGCTTGAACAGATGCCGCTAAGTCTGCTAGTGGACCTGTAATCGTGCCAATTGAGAAACCACCCATGAAAGCGAAACTAAAGGCCATAACACCATTTGCTAGCCCTTGTAAATTTGTAGCTAGTCCCTCAGGTATTGTAACACCGGACCATGCTTGGACCGATGCAGCCAATGTTCCTAATGGGGCTGCGACTTCAGCAATTGCAGATGCGCCCATTCCACTAGCCCAGAAGGCGTTAATCCCAGAAGCCAAAGATCCTATCTGAGTTCCTAAATTCTCAGGTACACTTACTCCTGACCATGCTTGGACTGATGCGGCTAAATCACCTAATGGTTTTGCTACCGTGGCTAATGCTCCAGCACCTAAACCACCTAATGTGAATTCCAGTACTCCATCCGCCAAACTAGTTAACATGCTTCCTAGATTGTCTGGCACCGTAACACTTGACCATTTGTTAACTGACTCTGCTAAATCACCTAATGGCTTTGCTACTTTAGCAATGGCATCTGCGCCAAATCCAGATAGACTATTCATCAATCCACCTAAAGCTACTTCGCCTAAGGCATCTTGCATAGCTGATAATCCACGTTTAATCTCGTCCCAAGACATAGAACCAAACTGTTGTAAAGCGTCTGCAATTTGTACTAATCCTTGAGATGCTAAAGTAATTGTGCCCGCACCGATAAGGCCAGCAAAACCAGTTAGAACTCCGGTTAATCCAGATGCAGTGCCTAATTCTGCTAAAGCTCCACCCATTCCAGCTAAACCACGTCCTATTTCTTCCCAAGACATAGAGCCAATACCGGCAAGTGCCTGCGCTATTTCATCTAAAGACTGAACTGCTAATACGATAGTTCCAGCTCCAACTAGACCAGATAAACCAGCAAGCTCTCCTAAAGCTCCACTGACTACTCCAATCTCAACTAAAGCACCCCCCATACCAGTTAAGCCTTTTTTAATAGCATCCCATGATAAAGCACCAATAGAGGCTAATGTATCTGCTATCTCATCAAGAGATTGAACTGCAAGTACAAGTGAGCCTGCGCCGATAAGACCAGATAAGCCGGTTAGTTTGCCAAGTAGACCAGTCACAACGGCTACTTCGGTTAAAGCTCCACCCATTCCAGCTAGTCCGATTTTGATTTCATTCCAAGACATAGTAGAGAAGTTAGCAAAAGAAGCTTGTAAATCCGCAAGAGACTGCACAGCTAGAACTAATGAGCCCGCACCTAGTAGTCCTTTAAGGCCGGTTAGTTTACCAAGTAATCCGGTTACGGTAGCTACTTCAGTTAAAGCTCCACCCATTCCAGCTAAACCACGCTTAATTTCTTCCCAAGACATTCCTGCGAAACTACTAAGCCCTTCAGCCATCTTACTCAACGATTGAACGGCTATTAATAATGACGCGCTACCAGCTAAAGACTTTCCACCGCCGAATTTGCTCAGAGCTTTTAGTGTAATGACAAATTCAGCTAAAGCTCCACCCATGCCGGTTAACCCTCTAGCAATTTCATCCCAAGATAACCCTGAGAATTTCTGAAGAGCATCGCCTAATACTTTACAAGACTCCGCTAAAGCTAACATTGCGACACTGGTAGATAGTTTTATCTCAACTTTACTAATAGCCCTTAGACCTTTCGACAAAGCAAATAATCCTACTCCAACACCACTTAATCCCTTGACTAATTCCGCAAAAGATAGTTTTGCTAATTTCTCAACAGCACCGGATAAAATCTTCATAGCAGTTGCAAGTAAAATTAGTGATGCTCCAGCCTTAATTAAGCCCTTATTATCAAAGTATTCCAACGTTTTAACCATCGATTTGAATGATAAATTTAGCATTGTAAACATTGCACCCATAGCAGTCAAGCCTTTTGCCATGTCTTGAACATTCAAGGTTGACAAACTTTTAAGCGAAGCAGTAAGGATTGCAATAGCACTAGCTATTCCGACTAACGATGCGACTTTAATTCCAGATGTGAAAGATTGAATTGAATCGTGTACTGAATCTAAAATATTTGAGAATTTGTCTTTTATTCCCTCAGTGTCTTCTCCACCTTTTCCACCAAAAATAAATGAAAATTTTTCTTTAATATTGTCAAGCATTCCGCATAGTTTTTTTACCACAGCAAATATTCCACCACCAGCCAGA
>NFYZ01003963.1_pt1 | contig 14945 bp, 19 predicted proteins | sample 1092561 | NCBI WGS metagenome assembly NFYZ01 (sample SAMN03609887, study PRJNA323583) | gut metagenome | isolation source: feces | host: Rattus norvegicus | place: Malaysia | collected 2013 | reverse complement strand
AAATTGAATGATAAAGATTTTGATTTAAAAAATAAAGGTTATAGCTCAGAATCTAATAAAAGAAAATATATTTCAAATAAACGTATTTTTGAGACGTTACAAATTGTAAAGAATATAGTGAATAAATCTATATATTATAAGTGTTAGATTATTTCTATTGAAGATTTAAATATTAAATCATCAGATTTGAATAAAGGTATGCGACTAAATAAGTTAGTTAATAATTCATGGTGTAGAAATACATTTGTGAATAATTTGACTAAACGTTGTAATATATTTAATATTAAATTATTAAAAGTAAAACCTGAATATTCAAGTTTTATAGGTAATTTCTTATATAGAAGTTTAAACTTACCTGATATGATATTAGCTTCGATAGAGATTGGGAGACGTGGTTATGAATTTTATAATTAGTATATAAGTAAAACAAAATAGATAAAAAAGAATATAGTGAGACCGAATTTGAGTATGTTCAATAAGTTGTATCTTAAGTCGTTGGAAGAATTTAATTTACAACCAATATACAAAGATTTGATTGAATTATATTACTTCTTCAAAAAGTCGAAACTTAAATATCGGCTTTCTATAGATTCATTCAATCTGTAGTTTTCTAGATTCACTTCATACAAATCATATATATGTTGTATATAGCATTAAAGTTATATATATTATAAGTGAATTATTTAATTTAAACATAATCAGTAAAAAAATAATGTAGAGAACAAATTATAAGAATATAAAGAAATTAGGTTTATTAATCATTGCATTTGAAGGAACAGAACATCTTTATAATATTATTTCTGAGCTTAGAGATTCTGTTGATTATGTTTCCATTGGATTGTAGAGATTATCTTATCATGGTGATAAAATTTCTGAAATTGATTTACAGGAAATCTTCCGATTACGTGATGAAGATAAATTAGTTGATAATATTGTTGAAGTTGAATTGGATACAACAAAACCAGCAAGAGAACAGGAAACAGATAAAAGAAATATGTTAATTCAAAATGCACAGGATAACGGTTGTACACATGCGATTGTAATAGATTCAGATGAATATTATACGAAGAAAGCGTTTGAGAGCGCATGTAAAATTATAGACGATAATAATTATCCTATTACATATTGTCAGTATATAAATTATTATCATGATTATAAGCATTTCTTAGTATATCCGTTTAAAGATGGTATGTATGTACCTTTTGTTACAAGAGTAGAATATAGACATTCATTTGAATGTACTGATTTCCTTTTACCTTCTGATCCTACGAGACGTTTTGTAAGACCTTATTCAGGAGTAGAAAAAGTTCTTGGAAGAGATGGTCAAATTCATAAGATTAAACAATATACAGTAGATTACCATGTATTTAAATGGAATGAAGTTAAAATGCATCATTTGAGCTGGCTTCGTGCAGACATCAGAAAGAAACTTGAAATGTGGTCATCAAAAAAATGTTTTGATAATTATGATGATTTAATTGATAGAGCTGTTAATTCATTTAATAATTTTGATGAAAGTTGTGATAAGGCACAGGCTTTGATGTTATTTAATACACCAGGTAATACAGTAGATGTTAAGGCATTCCCTAAACAATATATTCATCCTAAGGTTGATTATAATACAAGATTGCGAAAAGTTAAAAACTATAAGAAACTTATTGTATTGTCAATGTGTATGGATAAACCAGTATATAATGAACTTGAAAAAGTATGTCAGGAAACATGGAAAACAAATATCGATGATAATATGAATATTGATTTCTGGGTTTATACTGATGCTAAAGAAGGTGAAGATACACATGTAGATGAAAGTAATCACATGATTTATATAAAGAGAGAATATACACGGGATGAAGATGCTTTATATCATACATATTCAAAAACAATATTTGCTATTAGAGAATTAAAGAAATTAAATATAAATTATGATTATTTAATCAGAACCAATAATTCAACATGGATAAATCTTCCGTTAATGAATGAATTTCTTGCATATCAAGAAGATGATTCACAAATATTTACAGGAAGAATGTATGGAAGTTTCTGGTCTGCATTCAATACATATGCTGGTGGTGAACTTATGGTATTATCAAAAAGAAATATTGATATATTAGATAAGTTGTCTGGCGATAATCCTATTAAATTTGAACAGCAAGTTTTAGGATGTGATGATAATTTAATATTTGGATTATGGAATAAGAGATTAATGAGACTTAAACTTAGACAATCTAATTATATTCATTCTTTTGAAGATTCATTATTGATAGATAAAGATATTCCATCAGAATATGATTTTTCTTAGATTGCAATTCAAGTGAGAACATATGGTGTTCCTAATAGACTTGAATATGATATTAAGAAGATGCGAGATATTCAAGCAAAATGGAAAATGAATAAAGAATCATTAGATATATTATATGATAAGATGATGAATGAATATTATGATAAATTTATTCATCCTATTAAATATAGTAAGCAAGAATGGTTTAAACTTAATGAAGAAACAAAGACATATTGTAAATTTGAGAATACAATGAATCGAGAAGACGGATTAATTTATTTAAGAAATAGACAGAGAGAATGTGGTTACACACCAACATTAATTTAATTTATAATGATTATTATATAGGAGATTGGAGATTTAATATTTTCAATCTCCTATATTTGTTAAAAGATGTTAGTAATATAGACTTTTTTAATTATATGTTTTTTTATTTGACTTAAAAGATGTATCTTTGTATTGTTAATAAACAAGTAAAGTAGAATAATATATTGTATGCAACATTTATATCAGTTTTTACAGAGTAAGAGATTACCTGTTAAAGAAATATTGAGTTGCAACTGTCAAATAACTGAAAAAGTTGACGGTTCTGCATTTCAATATTATAAGCATCAAAATAAGGTGATGTATGGTAAGCGTCCAAATGCTCCATATATACCATCAAAAAATATCATTGATGAGTTTGATCTCATTATGAATAATATGTATAATAATGCATATAACATTATTCATAAGAATGAAGATAAGATTCCATCAGATATAGAAATATTGAATTTTGAAATATTTGATAGAAACAAAGATAATCACATTATTAAATATAATGGTGAATATAAGAATGATATTGTTCTTCTATCGGGTTATGATATGTTTGGATGTGTTCTTCCTGAATGTCGTCTGAAAGAGATTAGTGAACTTCTCGATATTAGTTGCATAAATCTCCTATATGACGATTATTTTGATGAAGCATACATTTTATCACTGATGGAAAATAAATGCGATACAGAGAAGATATGGTATCAAATTTTAAGTTTATTGGATAATAAGATAAATTCAAAAAATGTTGAGGGATTCGTTCTTACATTTAATGAACATACAGATATTGAGAATATAAACAGAATTGTAAAGGTTCAATCACCAATGTTTCATGAAAAAATTATGGAACATTTAGATGAAGAAAAGAATATGAAACAAGCTATAAATCTTGAGAATATTTATGACTTGTTCATTAATAATAATGATTTAAATTATAATGAAGATTACAATCCTGTTAAGAAAATATGTCAGTTATATCTGGCATTAGAGATCATAAATAAAGACTTTTCGGACATCGAAAATATTTTGAAAAATATTGAGATTTTGAGAAATCAAGAAATAAATATTAAACTAATATCTAAATATTATTATATGTTTCCATCAAGAATGGAAGATATAGAATATCCAACGATATTGAAATTCTTATTTCTTGTGTTCAGAAATAAAAGAGTGAAAACACCATTATGGTGTTCATTAGACTATCAACTGAATATAGTAAATCCTTTTATAGAGAATTACATATTTTGTAAAAAGTAGACAAATTCATTAATTAATAATATAAAAAATAATTTAGAATATGGTAATCGCAATGCAAAATCAGTTTAATGACGAATATATGAACAACGACAATTACGCTATTGATTCAGTTACAAATACTGGAAAGAATTATACTATCAATAATTCTATGGATGTTGATGTAAATCTTGATGTTCTTAAGACAGCAGGAATTACAGAAGATGAAATTGATGAAATGTTCAATCTTGATGATGATGCAATTAATAGTTCTATTATTGCATTGGACAAGAAGGATAAGAAGCAAATTGAAAAGTTGAAGAAAATGTCTTCTAAGAGCAAGAAGAAACTTGAGGATGATATTATTCTTGTAAAGAAGTTTGTTGATAATCCTACACATGATAATTTCAATAAACTTTGGGAGCGTTTCTATTTTGGTGTAAAGGGTCATGCATTTAAGTTTATGCATGATTGGGATATGGCAGATGATATGGCTATTCAGACTTTTACACGTGCATGGGAATTTCGTGATAAGTATGATATTGAGAAGGCAAAGTTCAGCACATGGCTTTATACTATTTGTCGAAACTTGTGTCTTGGTGAAATTAACAAGCGTAATAAGGAAAATATCGTTGGTAATGATATTTCTGATATGTTTGATTCAGCTATGTTGAATTCAAGTTCAGCAATGTCTACAAATTCAACACAGTATACAGTAGAGAAAGGTGATTTGGTTGCGAATTCAGCTGATGATCTTGTTGTAAAGATGTATGATACATCTATCAATGAAATTGAAAAACTTGGTGGAAACTATGCAAAGGTTCTTAGAATGAAGTTGGTTGATGATATGAAGATCAGAGAAATTGCAGATCAACTTAATATGAATGAATCAACTGTTAAGAATTATTTGTATAAGGGTAAGGAAACTCTTGAGACTATTATGAAGACAAAACATAAGGGTCTTTATGAGATGTATCTTGAAGCTTCTGGTGATGAGGCTGCAAAAATGATGTAAGATAGACATTATGAAACTATTTGAAAATATAAAAGATTGGTGGAATTCATTTTTAGATGATTACCATCAATCTTCTACTGATAAATTGATTAAAAAAGCATTTCATAAAATAATTCAAAGTGAATCAAATGATAGAAATAGTTTTTTTAATCAGAGTAATTTACGAGCAACAAATAATTTTTATGAGGTTGTACAAGTAATTGATATACCCGAAGAATATCAATTAAAAGGGCAGCAATGGCAAATTATGGATAAATTAAATGAAATGTCATATTTTGTCTCTAAATATCTTCGTGAAGATTTAAAACTTGGTGATAATGTTACAATACCAGAATTTTACCATGTTGAAGATCCATCAAGTGGGAAACCTTTTAGTTGTAGATATTTGGCTATATGGAATTATCAACCTGTATTGAAATCAAAAAAGAAAATTTATATTGTTAATAGTATTGTAACTACATTAGTCGGAAGTGGTGCAACATTATTGGCAATTTTGTTACTCTAAAAATATGAAGAAATACAGAAACATTTATTTTTTAAAAGGGATGTGGACATAGGGACATGGTTCATAGAATATAGAATATTATGGAACTATGTATAGTTTTGCAAAATAGATAAAAAATTTCGATAAGCAGTTTGATAAGAATCAGGATATGATTATAAATTGTTCAGACTGTAGTAAAAATAAAATAGGTAAGTTTATAAAGGTAAAGAGATAATTTTTATTTCTTTACCTTTTATTTTTAGACTATTTTAATATTATATCATATAATATTTAATAATAATAAAATTTACGTAAATTAAGTCAAAAATGGCAAAGAAAAAGATTACAGTTGAATAGGGAGCAAAGCTTGATGAAGTTAAAGATACAAAGAAACTTCCAGTAAAGCAGGAAGATGAACTTACAAATGCAGGTATTCCTGAGATGTCAGAAGAACAGAAAGAGTATGCACGTGCAACTGTTCGTGCAGAATTTAATAAGAAATTTTTTAAATGGGCAGAAATTGATCCAGTAAATGCAACTGATGATGATATTGCAGCAGCAAAGAAAGATTTTGAAACATGTCTTGAAGAGAATAAAAATAAGAAGTATTTGATTGCAACACATGATGATGGACTTGCATTGACAACTGCAACATTCCTTAAGAATTGGAATGCAGAGTTTAATACCTGGGAGAAAGGATCATGGCGTGGTTTGATTCAGTTTGATAAGGTAATTAATAAGATTATTACAGAGCTTGAAGCTGATAAGGATAAGGATTTTGAAATCGATTATTCTACATTGATTTTCTTGTATCAGAGTATGGGTGATCCTAAGGGTACAGGAATTGAAACCGCAAGAAAGATGGCAAAGTTTGAGAATTATAATGAGGAAACAGGAAAGGCATTTGAAGAAGATATTCCTGTAACTTATAGCGGTATTCTTGAGAAGATTAATCTTGAAGTAAAGCAACTTTCTAATATTGATAAGAAGTTGACTATTTTGAAGGAACGTGTAAATCTTGCATATGCTGGTTTGAAGATGAATTTGAAGATTTCTGATATTGAAGAATTTATTGAATTCCATGAAGCTATTACAGCTTCAGCGGCAGATGAAGATCCAGAGGTAAAGAAAGCTCTTGGTGAGAAGTAATTTTACAAATTTCCATAATTTCATAAATATATATTTTAATTTAAGAGAGAATTATATAGTAGTGATATTATATAATTCTCTATTTTTATATAGGTATGTATATTAAAACATAAGTTTTTAAAATGTTCCATACATAATAAAATATTTTTGAAATTATGAGTACATTTAAAGAAATAACAGAAAATACACTAACAAATAATGGAGAATCTATATCAGGAAGATTAGTATATACGTAGTTAGGTGGAATTGAATCTAAAGCAGTATATTTTGGTTTAAAAGATGGAAACGGCGACTGTACAGGAAATTTAAGTACTATAGGAACATCAGCATTTTATTTAACATCTAATGTTTCTGGTTGTACTGCATAGGTTAAAGATTCAACGACATCACCAACAAACGGAGATGCAAATACTGCAAGAGAAATATGGTTAAATATTCCATCAACAACAACATCAAGAACTATATAGTTTAGTTATAATGGAATTACTGTACTTACTGTTAATTAGACAATAGAATATAACAGATTTTGTCATATAATAGATATTTCATTTATTGATAATTTACCTGATTACGATTTTTTAATAACATTAACATCAAAAGAAATAGCACTTACACAAAATTTATTATCTTATCCAAGAATAGCAATATCTAAAGGAACCAAAGGTCTTTTATTATATATGAGTAATGATAATTATAGTAGTATTACAGGTTATACTGATGATGATTTTAATAGACTAATGTCTGAGTATAACTTAACATATAGAAGAGGTAAAGAATATTCTACTAATATGTATGGTGAATATAAATTAATTTGTGGTAATAGGTCTATATATGATGATAATCATACTATTGTAGATGTTAATAGTCTGTTTATAGATATAAATGATGAATATCCATATAAAATTTATATATATTATAGAGTTGCTGATAATGATAATGATATTAAATTATTAGGGTATGTATCATCAAGTAATAAAGGAGTTTATACATATTTTGAATAATAAAATTAAGACGATTTAATATTTTTATAGTATAAGATTTAAATAATAATAATGGTATATTTTAATTACTATAATATATGGAAAATAATAATACAACGCAGACTCATGTAACACAGAAGTTGTTTACTGAAATGTTACGACCACAAACATTAGATCAGGCAATCATTGTACCACGAATTAGAGAAGTTCTTCAACATGGATTAACAACTAATATTTTACTTTCAGGATCCGCTGGTGCTGGTAAAACTTCACTAACCCGTATCTTAACTCGCGGATACCAGGTTCTTGAAATTAACGCATCACTTGAAAATGGTATTGATACAATTAGAGATAAAGTTATCGCATTTGCATCTCAATCATCTCTTTTTGATGGAGAAGAAAAACTTAAAGTTGTAGTTCTTGAAGAATGTGACGGACTTTCTCCTGAAGCATGGAAAGCTCTTCGTGCAACAATAGAGAAATATCATAAGACTGTAAGATTTATCGCTAATTGCAATTATATTGATAAAGTACCAGATCCTATTCAATCAAGATTCAATGTTATTATAATTGATCCACTTACAAAGGAAGAAGAAGAATATTTGTTTAAAGGTTATCTTGAGCGTATTAAATATATATTAACAAAATTTAATATTCAATATACAGATGAAACCGTAGAATCATTTGTAAGAAGCTCATTCCCTGATATGCGTTCACTTTTAAATAAGATTCAAAATCTGTATACAAGAGGTTTAAAAGAATTATCAGCTGATATGTTATCAAATACATATGATTGTTCAGATCTTTTTAAACTTATTATAGATAAACCTGATCCTGTAAATAATTATAAGAAACTTGTTGCTGATTGGTCTACACGTGCAGATGATGCAGTTCTTGCAATCGGTAAAGATTTTCCTGATTTTATTTTAACAACATGTCCACAATTTGGAAATAAACTTCCACTTATTCTTATTGCAACAGCAGAATATAATTCTATGCTTGCAACATCTATTGATAAGTTTGTGACATTATTAGGACTTGTATTTAAATTGCAAATTATTTTACATCAATAATTTTCATATAAAAATATTTTTATGTATCTTTGTATTATAATTAATATGAAGATACATTTTTAATTTTTAATTTTTAATTTTTATAAAATATGGCAACAAACAGTAGTGTACTTTTAGAGTTCCCTTTTAAAGTAAAGAAGAAATCTGGAAAACCATTTAAATCTTGTAAGAAAGTAAATAAAGCAATAGGTATAATTAAAAATGAAAATGATCCTAAACATAAAGATGCATTTATTTTTGAAGACGATGATTCAATTGTAAATGTTGATATGTGTGAAGTTATATTTAATTAATTATGGATAATACTTATATAAAATATCCGCGTACATTTCATCTTCCATGCTCACCTAATGCAACAGATGATGATAAGAAACTTAAATCTGATGAACATTTTAATAAGTTTAAAGAAGTTGTAGTTACTGTTAAAATGGATGGTGAAAATTGTACTGTATATAATGACGGATATATTCATGCAAGATCTATAGATGGAAGTTCATATCCATGGCAATCAAAAGTTAAATATATAATTCAAAATTGGTGTCATTTAATTCCTGACGGTTATCGAGTATGTGGTGAAAACATGCAGGCAAAACATTCTATATCATATACATTTAAAAATGTGAATGAATTGTTTCAATGTTTTTCTATATATGATGATAAAAATAATTGTTTATCATGGTATGAAACAGTTTCATTTTGTGAAAAAAATAATATCAAAATAGTAGACGAAATATACAGAGGTGTGTATAATATTAAGAATATTATTAAAGCATTCTCTTATTATTGTGATTTGCATAAATCACAAGAAGTTGAAGGTTTTGTAGTACGAAATGCAGATAGTTTTAATTATAATGATTTTGATAAGAATGTAGGTAAATATGTTCGTTTTCAACATTTAAAAACAGATGCAAATTGGAGCAAAACATGGGAGAATAATAAAATCATAAATAAAAATTAATTTTAAGAAAACAATTATGAATGAGATTTTGACAAGTATTAATGAGGCATTTGCAGCTTTCCAGGCAGATGCAACTGCACAGACAGAGAAGGGTAATAAGGCAGCTGGTCAGCGTGCACGTAAGGCTTCTCTTGCAATTGAGAAGTTGCTTAAGACATTCCGTAAGGAGTCTATTGAGGCTTCAAAGACAAAGTAATAATAAACAGTGTTTAATTTTTAAAAATAAAATAATCATTACATTATTTTATTAGAAGTAATGATTATTTTTTAATTGCTCTATTAGCTAAGCGGTACAGCAGGAAACTTTAAACTTCCAGATCACGGGTTCGATCCCTGTATAGAGCACAATGGTTTGCAAACAGAAGTAGAGATAGTAGTTTAATAATCGATAAAATCTGTGTAGAGATCTCAGAGACAGGAAAATTTGTGCGAATCAAATTCTATCATTCTACTAATTTTTTTAAAAAATGATAAAAAGAAAATTATGAAACTTCAATTTTGGTAAGTTACATTAAGTAGAGGTTCACCTTTAATTTGTTTATTTTTGATTTAAAATAATTATTACACTATTATAAAAATAAAACAAATTAAAGAAGAAAATGAAAACACTTAATGAAAATTTAATTGAATTTAAGAAATATCTTAAATCTGAAATAGCAAAAAGAAAAGAATTGAAATTAATTGCTAATAGATCATCAAAAGATGAAAATTATAATCTTGAAGAAACAAGTAATGCTAAATCTAAATTAGAAGAAACATTAGAAGATATACATGCAATAAATGTTGCATATTATATTGTTAAACATAATCTTAATTTAGATGAACAAAAAAAATATTTAGTATACTGTAATGAAACATATAAAAAACATTACATGTTTTCATATCAAACATTTACTAATGAATATTATTATCTTTATAAGAGAATACAGCAATTAATAAAAAAATATAAAGCTTCTAATTATGAGGAAAGTAAAATTAATAATTAAAAAAATCATTAATAAAAGAAAACTATTTGTTCCACATGAATTAGAAACAAATAAAAAACTTTATGTTTTAGTAAGTAATAAATTAGTTCCTATTTATGGAGCAGTTCAAGGTGGACATGCAATAGCGCAGTTTCTGATTGAACATCCAAATAGTGAATGGCAAAATGATACAGTAGTTTACTTATCATGTGACCTTGATAAATTTATTAATCAAATGAAACGAAGATTATATATTAGTAAAGATGAAGAAATGAGTGTATTCAAAGAACCTGATTTAAATAATCAAATAACAGCAATTGCATGTTATAAGATTCCTCAAAATTATGTAAGACATCTAAAATTATTGAAGTAATAATATGATATAAAAGAGATAACAGTTTATGTATTATTCTGTTATCTCTTTTCTTTTTAATAGAAATAAATACATTATAAATAAAGTTAATTATTATGAAATCAATTACAGAAAAAATAGGATATATCGATCAGAAACAATTTAATTTAGATAATGTTGTAAATTCAATGGTTGAATTTATGACATCTCCTGATATTCATTGGGATACTAATTACGAAGTAAAAGGTAAACCTAATGTGAAAGATCTTGAAGGCTTTCTTTATCATACATTTACATTTGATTTAGATAATCCTAAATTAGGTTTTATTAAAGTTATATTAGTTAATATAGATACAGATAAAGTTAATACATCTTATAAATTTCAAGGATTTATCGATGATGATGAAGCTGCATTTTATTCACCAGTTGATTCTACAGTAGATAAAAAGAAAAATAATTGTGGTTATATTTATATTAACTATAATACTTTTAAAGGTTATACAGGTAATAAAGAAGAATTAACAGATGAACTTAAAGAATATGTATATCATGAACTTAGACATTATTATGATAATATAATGGGTGTATTTGGAGGTCCATTAAAAGAATTACTTCATATTACATTAATAGCTGATGAATTTGATATTAACAATCAAGTATTTAAAGAAAAAGCAAAAGAAGCATTATTAAAGAATGATACAACATATAAATCATTAAAGACTTTTCTTTATGTTTCACAACCAACTGAATTAAATGCATGGTATCATTCATTTGTTCAAAATATGATGGTATATACAAAAAAGAATCCAAATGCAACTAAAGATGATATATTAAAATATATAGAAGCTCCTGCATTGAATAATAATGATTATGCATGTTTTATTTACAGTTATGCTATTGTATATAAGACATTCGGTAATTATTCTAAAGCAATAAATGGATTATGTGAACAAGATCCTATAAAATTATTTTATTATATAACAAATACATTAAATGAATGTAATCCATCTGATAAAACAATTAAACAGATGAATGATTTATTTGATAAGAATTATATAAACTATTTTACAGATGCTGTTGATTATAAAACATTTGGAACAAAATTAAGCGCATTTATTAATGATTACTACATGCATTATGTATATAAAAAAATTGCTCCAAAATATTTACATACATATAAGAATATGCAAAAGTTTATATCTACATTAGTTTAAAAATAATTTAATTAAAGAAAAATGAAAGCAAAAGATATAGCGAGTTAGTTAGGTAGTTTAGCTGCAGCTGCTTCATCACAACCAGGAAATTATGATGCTAATGATATAGATACAGATATACCTGATGAGCTTCAAGAACCCGATCCGATATTTGTTGTTGAACATGAAGAAGTAATGTCTGCAGATACTGCGAAAGCTTTAAAATCAGTTAAATAGATTGTTAATACAATTGTACCTGCAGCATATTAGGAAAATCCTATTATTAAAGATAAAATATTATAGGATGCTGATTAGCTTGGTCAACTTTACTATCAGTAGAGCATGAATAATGTTATGATTAAAGTAATTATGGATACAATTTCAAAAGGAGATACATCTGCAAAATTATTTGATTCATATACAAAATTAATGTCTATTGCTAAAGATTTTAATAAGCAGATTAATGAAATGCAAAATCAATTTAGAAAATATTATATTGATACATATCTTGATCTTCAACATAAAGAGGATGAAGATCTTATTGCAGAAGATAATGGTGTTAATCGTAAATTAAAACCAACTATAGCAAATCAAGAACCATAGCAAGTTACATATGAAGAAGTAAAACAATCTCATAATGAAAGTAATATGGATTTACGTGAAACTTCAACTAAAGATACTACATTAAAAGTACAAGATTGGAAAAAAGAAATATATAGAAAGAAATTTGAAGAAAGTAAAAAGACTGAAGGATAATCGCAAAATCCTTCAGTCTTTTTTATTATAATTGATATATAGAACACATTCCTGTTGTTTCTATATCATTCTAAATACCATGTACATTAAACTATACTGTTAATTGTAAAATACCTATCTCTTTTCTACCGGATTTGTTTTCTGGTATATTATTGGTTATTCCTCGTTGATTATGAATTATTTTAAAGCCTTTTATTTTTAACATTGAATTTTCAAATGTTGGCGATTCTATCTATTCTATTTCACCTTCACTTCTTATTAATGTATATTTTATATCTTTAATATAATCTCTAATAATATATTCTTCTATATTATCTAATCCTTCTGACGGAATATCTTTTACATTAAATGATAAATCATATATATTTGTTGTTATTGATGTACCATATTGTTTAATATCTAATGTATGAATTTGTTCATGTTGAATAATATCTCTATCTGATTTTTTATCAATAGTTAATTTACATTGTAATTCACCAACTTTAGATTTATGTGATTCTGTTGCTTCTTTAACTGTAAATTTAACTTTATTTGCTTTAGAAACATTTCCTTTCTATGTAAGTAAATTACAGTTACATCCTTCATTTTCAACAATAGTACCATCACTATAATATATCTTATATTTAAATGATATATTATTTGTATTTTCATTTGAAGAACCAGTTTCACTTATTGTATATGTTGCAGTTTCTCCATATGTAGATAATGTATTTAATGGACTAAACTATACATCAAAACCAACAATAAATACCTCTTTATACATAATATTTCTTGTACCTTCTTCAAATTTACCAACAGTATTATTACTTCCATCTGCGTCTACATATACAAATCCATCAGCTTCATTTATAACACGGTTTCCATATACATCACAACATATCATATTAGGTGATTGAGAACCTAATAATTCTGGTTTAATCGATAATATTTTATTTGCAGATTTAAATACAACTTGTTTATCTATTAAGCCTTGTTCTGATTCAAATGTTTCATGATCATCTATAATATAAGATTTCCAATTCCAATGAATTCTTAATGGTACAGATGTATCATTAAATGACTCTGATAATATATTCTATGAAATGTCTGGTCTTAATATAATATTTCTACCTTTTGATATTGTAACAGGTTTATCTCTATAGATATAAAGAGCTTCATCTTCATATTGATTTTTTGCATTTATCCATATATTCTATAATAATTTAGGATCATAATCAAATATCTATGCAGAATAAGTTGTATCAAGATAACTATCAAATAATAATGATTTAGGATCATATGTTACAGTTGTTCTCTAAACTACACCTTTGTTATATCTTGATGTAAATTCTTCCCCATAACCATTTACACGTAATACATACTGTGCAGCTCTTAAATGTGCTGGACACATTTTTAATTTATATGGATTTTTAGTAATTAACATACCACCTGTACTCATATCTCTACATGCATTATTATGATATAATTTATTATTAAATTTATCAAGGTCTATTAAACCATTTATTGTATATGTAAATGTTTTATCTTCATTCTGATTAACATTAATAATACGATATGCTGTTTCATTATCTATAGCTTTATCAGTATAATCATTATGTATGACTGTTTCATCTGCATAACAAATTTTAATAACCTAATTCTTCATGAAATACTGTTTTTTATTAGATGTATGAATATAAGATAATATATTTGATGTATCTAATATTATTTCATCATTTGGATCAAATACATGTTCATTAGCAGTATATACATATGCATTTATAGAATTTGTAAAAAATGCAGATGAATTAATTGATGAATTAACAGAGGATTCAATTGATTTATTATAAATGTCATCAAATGTATCTTTATTTAACATCTTATCTGTTTTTTTAACTGTTATATAAGAATTATTTACGTCAAAACGATAATATGATGAATCAACTATAGAAGAATCAAATGTATAGAATTTTTGAACTTCAAACGGATATATATCAACTAATATATCTTTTTGTATACAGTCATATATACATAAACCAACATAAGATGAATTCTGTAATATTTCTCTATTAGGGCTTTCATCAACTAATGTAAATTTATATACATCATTTGTTTTGCTTATATTTAAAACCTGTTCTGTAAAGTTATTAAATATAATAAAGTTTCCAGGTTTAGGTGTATCTATTGCATAAGATATATTATCATATTCTATAGT
>NFYZ01004826.1_pt1 | contig 15074 bp, 24 predicted proteins | sample 1092561 | NCBI WGS metagenome assembly NFYZ01 (sample SAMN03609887, study PRJNA323583) | gut metagenome | isolation source: feces | host: Rattus norvegicus | place: Malaysia | collected 2013 | reverse complement strand
ATACTGTAAGCACTGTTAAAAAGGATGAAACAGTATTCTACGAAAATGGTTCAGTTACTAGAATGCCTAGAACTGTTATTATGACGCCAGCAGAAAAAGAAACTTTATATGATTGGGTAGACATGGCAATCGCAATTCATTCAGATTTCAAAATATCGAAATTAGATAAAATCTCAAATTTCGATTGGATTAAAAAAGATAATTCATATGCAGTAAAAGGATACGCATATGTAGACGATAAGAAACTTGGATTTATCATTACTTGTGATTGGACAGGAAGCACTGATGAAGCACCAACTTTTAAAGAAATACAATGGTTCCCAAACTAAAAAAGAGCGAAATTAATCGCTCTTTTTCTCTGTTGAATTTATCCAAATTCTTTGAGTATAATCATACACCTTTTTAACTTGTTTTTCGTCCAACTCATTCATCATCCTTTCAATTAACTCCACAAATTCTTCCTTGTTCATAATAAATACCTCCTATACCCTTTTAAAAGGGCTTATTAGGCATTCTTTTCCATAAATTGTACAATACCTTTATCGGCTTGAGGTAGCCAATGAGCGTATACTGATAGCACTGTATCAAGGTTATCACCTAATCTTTTCGCAATATCGTATACTGAGAAATTCACTGTTCCATCTGTAACCATATTATTAATCATGTAAGAAGCGCAGGAGTGCCTTAAATCGTGTATTCTTATAATAGGTATCTGCTCATTCTGTTGTAGCTTGATATTCGTTTTCTTGATAGTCTCATTCATTTCTTTTCTAACTGAGCTTCGATAAAAAGGTACTGTCATACCGAATATATAGTCATTATCATTTGCGTTCATATTCTCTTTAAAAGCTTTATATTCATCAGATAGAAACTGTGGCATTGTAATTAATCTATAACTGTTATTTGTCTTTGGCGTTGTAGCCTTTCTTAACGTGTCTGCCCATGTTTTTTGTATATTAATAGTATTATTTACTAAATCAATATCTTTCCACTGTAAAGCTAATGTTTCGCCTATTCTCATACCCATATAGAATTGATTCATAAATAATAAATGATATACCGGTTTATCTTCATTTGCTATAAATTTGTTGAACTGCTCTACTGTCCAATACATCATGTCTTTTTTCTTTTCGTTGGGGTCTTTTTTTAAATCAATCTTATTGCATGGATTCACTTGAATATATCCTTGTCTTACTGCATAGTTCAATACTGCTCTGAATTTGGTATAATAGTTAAGTACTGAATCAAATGACATTGATTTCATTAATTTATTAATAACCTTTTCTATGTTGTTTGCAGTAAGCTTTTTAACCTCACATTCACCTAGCTCATCTTCCCATACTTTCAAGATTGCTCTTTGTGTTAAGTATGTACTTTCCTTAATTCTCTTTTCACTGTATACTTGATATGAATAAGATAATTCGTTAAATGTGATGGTTGCATTTGGTTCTTTTAAATTCTCTTTGAATAGAATCTCGGCTTTTATAGCGTCCTTCTTTTTTTCAAAGCCACGCTTCTTATATTGCTTGGTCTTTCCGTTCAATTTGTACGAGCCGTAATACATCCATTTTCCTGTTGCTTCATCTTTCTTGACTGCCATTTCTTGCACCTCTTTTTTATCATCATACACAAGAAAAAGGATAAAAAAAAGGCATAATTCATGAAAGAATATGCCAAAAATATGCCAATGTTCCTATATATGCTTTATATATAGGCTTTTATTTATTATATAAGAATCGGACAGGTATATTCCACCATATTATTGCAGTATTTTACAGTACTTTTGTGTACTCTATGATACTGCAATTTTCAGTATAAAATATGCCAAAAACTATGCCAATAAAAAAGCGTACATCCTTTGCACGCTTATTTCATTCTTGCTAACAATTCTTTTTTTACCATTTTCAATTCTGCTTCGTTTAGTTCTGTGGGATTTGTAATACTTTTACGATTTAACCCACTGTGAATGATTACTATCTCTTTATTGCCCATTTTCTTAATATTTCTTTCAAAGTTTTTTAATTTTTCCATTTCTTGTTTTGTCATTTCTTGTTTCCTCCTGTGTACCTTAAGTACATATATAGTATAGCATACACGTATATACATGTAAAGCGTTTTTAAAGAAAACAGACTATTTTTTTTTAGTCTGCATATCTTTTCTGATTAATTCTTTGATGTACCCCATTTTAGAATCAACCTCATCAAGTTTTTTGATGATGTCTGCGTCCGTGTTGTAACTTAAACGAACGCAAATCATCGTTGTATTAATCTTATTCGATTTATTGTTAGCTCTAATTTTTGCTTCAGAAGCCATCAACATTCCTCCTAATACCATTCATCATCATCGTCAAATTCATTTGTAAATTCAAATGTTTGCCCATTCTCTTCAAATACTGCGATTTCATATTGTCCAACATATAGCTTGTCAAGTTTCCAATTTCGTACAAATCTAAGCTCACAACTATTTCGATACGTGTCAACTAATTCAGAGATATTCAATATTTTATATCCACAATCAATAGCTTTCTGTTCATCTTCCATGTCCTCGATTATATAAATCTTATGACATCCATCATATGCAAATTTATTTCCAACTACCTCTACATTATTAATTTTCATTTCTTGCGTCCTCCTATTCGCCCTATTCGCCCTATTCGCTATACATAAATGCGAACCCATCACTAATCTTTTCTTTTCTTTCAATGTAACCAATTAAGAAATCCCATTGTCTACAAGATATTACATCATCCTTGTAATATCTTCCTACAATTTCTTTTAGTTCTTCTTCGCTAACTGTATCCATCTTTTCATTTACTTCTTTACATACGTTTTGCAATTGTTTTAAATTTGTCATCTTGTGTTCCTCCTAAATTATTCAATTGTGATTTTCTTTTCAAAAATATCGTTGTATCTGTTACTACTAGAATACCACTTATCGTTAAACATATCATAATATTTTACGATTAATGGATTCTTTTTTCCTGTAACAATATGAACATAATCCATATTGCTTGGAATAGAATGGACATATTCGTCCATTCTATTTTTAAGACTTATCAATGAGTTGCTTTCGTCAACAACTTCTCCTTTAACAATTGCATAATATTTAAATGTCATTTCTTGTTCCTCTTTTCTTTATTTCATTCTTGCTAATAATTCTTCTGTAACAATATCTAATTTTGCTTCATTTCTTAAGTTAGGGTTTTCAATATCATTGTAGCTTAATGAAGCATACATTTTTAATAATTCATTATTGCTCATTTTTTTCATGTTTCTTTCAAAGTTTTCTAAGTTGTTCATTTCTTGTTCCTCCTGTGTACCTTAAGTACATATATAGTATAGCATACACGTATATACATGTAAAGAACTTTTTTAGGAAAATAAAAAAAGAACCTACGCATTATACGTAAGCTCGATTTAGTCAATAATAATAGTTAAACGATTCTAGCGTTAATATGTGTGTATTTATGCTACTTCAATTAAAGGTGTAGCGCTTACCCAAATTCCACCAATTTTGGCAAGGTTTTTCGGAATGTTAATTTCATCAACACGAACTCTGTCTACGTATACAACCGCATTCGTAGTATGCAACACATTGTCATTATATCCATCCGAACCTCGAACTTTCGTAATCATAGACAATGGGAACCAACCGCCTAACTGTGATAAATAGGCGCAAGTATCGTTGTTAATCTTTTTTAATCCTTGATTGCCAATCTTCATTTGTACAGATGTTACATAGCTACCTACGTGTAAGATTTGGTCAATCGCTTCTTTTGATTGTGGTTTAGGATTAGAAGTTTGTGAATTTACAAAACATTTAGGTCTAAATGCCGTGTCAAACGTAGCGCTATACGGAAGTTTCACTAAATTAAAAGCTCCGTTTCTAGCGCCTTGATTCTGCCCTAAGAACCAACCGTATCCACCACCTGCGTCATGGTCAAAAATTGCAATGTGTGAGTATGGAGTCCAACCTGCAACTTCTCTAAATACTGCAATGTCACCGGCTTGCATAACTGTGACTTCATTACAGTAGTTTAAGATACCATTTGTTTTTCGATTGTTCCAAATGTCTTTTACATATCCACTTGTTGTACAATGGATAGCCTTATACCCTAAATCAATCATATACTTTGCGAATCCGTCCCAACACTGAGCACCATAGTATCCGTCAATGTCGAAAACTTTGCCTAATACGGCATTTTTAAAACTTTGATAATTTATTAATAAAAAATCCTCCTTTATATGCCAATTATAGCACATAAAAGAGGTATTTTGTCACTGATATACTGAGAACATTTCTCTTAATTTATCTCTTACCATTTCTCTTTCTTCTTGAAAATCACTAGACGTTTTCATTTCTTCTAAAATTCAATACATAGCATTCAAAAAAAGCTTCTAACTCACGAATAGAATTTCGCTTATCTATTTCATTGTTATCTTTTCGATATTCTTTCTTTGCTTCTATGTATTTTCTAAAATGGCTATTCATCAATGCGATATTGTCGTCAATTTCTGTTCCTTCAATATTTGTGTCATTTGTCTTTAATGCGTTTATAGCAGTTCTTCTAACACTAGAAATACTCATATTCAATTTATCGGCTTGTTCTCTAACTGTCCATCCGTATATTCATGTTCTTAAAATCATTTCTTCATCTTTAGTTAATAAAGCTAGATTAATAAATTCTTCAAGAATAATCTTATTTCAAGGTACTTGATTCGTCATTTTCTTGTTCTTCGTTAACGAGTTTATCTGCTACTTCTAATCCTTTAGTTAATACGCTAGGTACGCTATATCCACATTGTACAAGGTTCTCAATAATACTACGCACTTCGTTAATGCATAAAGAAGCTAATACGAACCATCCTAATAATGTTGTCACATGGAAATCAATTCCTAGCATTTCTCCAATCTCTACCAAGAATGCACTGAATGTGAACGCAACTACAATCATAATCCAATAGCCTAGCTTTTTTAAGACTCCAATCCATCCTTTATTGCTATTGATTTTATGAGCAATAGCCGACTTCATACATCCTGTAATGTAATCCACTACATTCATAAATAAGAAGAATGCAAATAAATACCAATGTTCACCTAAAACATATGTTAATACGGCAACGGCTACACCACCCATTGCATTAATCTTATCTAGAAAATACATACTTCTTGCTATTTGTTTAAATCCTCCATTTTTCTTTTCTATTAAATTCACTCCTTACATAATTTTAAGATTATCAACCTCTAATTCTAGGGTTCTGTATCCACTCTTAATAACTTCAAATATATTTCTAATTCTCGCCGTCATTACCAAATTAATATCTGCAACTATAACATCAACTTTATCGCCTAAATCAAAATCAACCTTGTATTCGTATGAATCAGTATTCAATCCGAAATTCACATTCTCTTTAATTTGACAATCTGCTAGTTTTTCAATTCCTTTTTGAATTAATGCTTTATTGTAATCTTCAAGTGTAACATCATCACCCATACGCTCAGAACGTGCGTCTACGAACAATTTTTTAATCCGTTCATTCTTATCTATTCTAGCGTCATATTCTACATAAATACGCTCTTCTGATTGCCCTTCACCACAAATGATTGCATAGTTCTTGTATTTACTTGAGTCAATCATTACATCCGGTTCTTCAATGTTTCCAAACTCTGTAGAGAATGTAACAAAGTTGTTTCCATCTGCATTGTTCTGAGTTAAATCACGACCTCGATACAACACGAATGTGAACGTACTTGACACATAGTCATATTCTATACGAAATGATAATTCTAACGGATATAACAACTCATAAAGCTTCTCGTCAAGGTTTGCTCCTGTTTCTTGAAAGTCTACTCTATCGGTGATGGATTCATCATATCTATATCCCATTTCCCATGAGCAATATTTGTCTAATAGCTTTTTGACCACATCAACGATTTTCCCACTACTAGAGAATGTAGGATAAATACAATCATCTGCTAGAATCTTTTCAAAGAAAGAACCTTTTAACAACATTTGTTTCGTGTTGTTTGAAACTGAATAATGTGGTATTTCTACGATTCCTAACTCTTTATCCTCAGTTGAATAAATATATTTAATATCGCTTGAATACTGCCCTATATCAATATAAATATCGAAATCTCCTGTTTCATAATATCGCCTATTCCACTGCACATTGTAAGGTGCTAAGTGCGTGACGATATTGAAATCTTTATCTAATCCAAAGTAAGACATACTATAAACCTAAATACCTTTCATTATAGTAAACCGTACAAGCTAGGTTCGTATCTCCATTGTCTGCCGTATATCCTATGATATTCTCACCCAACTGAATCGTCATATCGTTGAATGATGATGTTCTATCAACTTTGCCGATACAATTCACACCATTCTTTTTAATCGAAATAGGCTCAGAAACTAAATCAATTTCTAACACATCACCATTGTTTAGCGTATCTAACACACGAATATATTTATCTTTATTGAATAATTTCGGATTCGTTACCTCTCCAAATGCTTCAATAACTGCTCTACAATATGTTTCTGTATCACCTTGATTATCAATATAGATTTCTCTAGCGAATGTAAATGTTCCAAAGTTCACACCTGTTTCCGGTATTTCAAAATTGAATGCTAAACCTTCACCAATTTCTGCGATATTCCTTGCAAAATCATCAAATGAAAGCAATAAAGGTTGTGTGCATAGAATTGTAAAGTTAAGCTCTAAATCTTTGTAGATGTTAACTGTAGGCAAGCTATACGCATATAAACGACCTCTACAATATTTATTTTCTCCCATGTACTCAACTATCACATCAAATACATGAGAATATTGGAAGAAGCGCCGTAGCTTCTCCCTTTCTTCTCTTTTTTCTTCTAGTGAGCCTTTAAAGGTAGCTTTCACGCTTCTTTCTTTTGTGGGAATACGTGAACCGATTAATCTAGCACCATTTCCGAATGCATTGTCTTGTGTTGTATATGAAGGTGCTACATAATCAAATCCATCTAAACCGTCACTAGATGGTATTCTCCATCTTTTGTTATCAATTTCAAATTCTTTGCCATCATCCCTACGGACGATAACTCTTACCTTATTGATATCTATTGAACTACACCTCCATATCCATATCTTGCTTGCATACGTAACATTCTAGCGATTTCATCCGGACTTTGAGCTTTATTGTAGAAGTTGATAGTCTGACCGTTGTTATTTGTTGTTACACTAGGCATGATTTGAGCCATGTCTTTTGCTACGGCACGAATCCATGCTTTATTTCTTTCTAATGGTACAACTGCTTCTGCTCCATTACCTTCCAATAAACCAATCTGACCACGTTTCAATACACCACCACGTTCTAGTCTTGGAATCTTTCCAATATGCACTCCCGGAATTTTATTGATGATACTGATTGCGCCATTAATACCACCTATAACTCCATTTACGAAACCTTTGACACTAGAAACTAAACTGTTACAAGCACTTTCAATTCCACTGAATACACCGCTTGTAAATGCTTTTAATCCGTTCCATGAGTTTTTGATTCCTTCTAACACTCCGGAAACCTTATTTCCTACCTTATCCATTACACCTTGAATCTTGGTCCAAATTCCATTAAATACATCTGAAACCGTAGATTTGATATTATTGAAATATTTATTGATATTATCAATAACACCTTTTACTTTATCGCCTACTCTGTTCATTGTATCTTGAATCTTACTCCAAATATTGTTTATGATGTCCGAAACCGCCTTAAATAAATTGTTTGTGAATCCAATGATTGCCGTTATAACTTCACTGATTTTGCTCCAAATATTCGTTGCAACTGTTAAAATGATAGACCAAATATTTGCTACGATTGCAGAAATGATTTGAACGATAGGCATGATAAATCCCATTGCCGTTGCGATTGCCGTTCCGGTATATGTGACTACCATATTTATAAATGAAATAACTCCACTTACAACACTTCCGACAATAGTCAATATAGATGTGATTAAAGGCATAAATTCCGAAACCGTTGAAATGATTTTCTTTAAAACAGAAAGTATCGGTGGTCCTACAACGCTAAGAATCTTTTGAGCTTGGTTAACAACATTTTGAATTGCGTTACCAATTTTACCTAAGATTTCTTTTGCGATAGGTTCAAGCGCAACTTTCATCTGCTCAATTGCTTTTTTTACTTCATCAAATGCAGGCTTTAAGACTTTGGAAACTTGGTTAACGATATTTGTGATTCCACTTGTATCAATGCTACCAAATACGCTTGAAATAACTTCACCGACTTTGGCAAATCCTTGTTGAATATCTTGTATAGCTAATGTAATTAATCCTACAATGCCTGCAAGGATAGGTGTTATAAGTTCGCCGATTGGAGTAAATGAATCAAGAAATGCACGTCCTAAGCCACTTAAAGCGTTCTTTAAGCCACCATTTGCAATTTCTTTAACCTTATCCATTGTTCCGGCTACATTGTTATATTCATCACCTACAGATGATAAGGATGTAATAAACTTAAGGTTGAAATCTTCTCCCATTGTGCCGAATGCAATACTTGCTTTATTTAATGCTTCTTGTTGATTTGTAGTCTCTGAAATATCTTTAATAATCGCATCTACAACATCTTGTTGCTCTGCTCCACCTTCTTTCCACGATTGAAAAACTTCTTTAGTTTTATCGTTGAACATATCTAGAGAACCTTCAATATCACCACTAGCTAATCTTGTAGTAACTTCATTGATTGCGTCTTGCATTTTATCAAGGTTATAAGAGCCACCTTTTACACCATTTGTCATAGTTTGGAAATATTCTTCTGCCGAATATCCTGCTTGCTTGAATTTACCTGCGTATTCTGCAATATTATCACCTAATTCTCCGGAATAATCCAAACCATTCTGAGCACCTTTTGCTATAAGGTCAAAAGCTTTTTCGGAACTGATTCCAAACTGTTCCATTAATTGTTTCGCACCTCTAAGAGTCTCATTTTCGTCCATGCCGTAAACATCTCTTAATGTAATCAAGTCCTCGGTCACGTTCTTTAGGTCAACATCACTTATACCTTGCATTTGTTGCTTGACACGTGCCATCATATCGGCAACATCTGAAACATCTTCACCGAAATTGTTTGACCAAACATCACGAGCAATGTTTTTAAATTTATTCATTTCATTGCTTGAAGCACCTGTTTGAGCTTGGAATTTAGCCATAGCGTCATCTAATTCGGTAGCTTGGTTAACACCAGTCTTAATCGCTAGTGCCATACCACCAACTGCTCCTGCTACGGCAGTAACGCCTACAACACCTCCAACGCCTAATCCTGTTAATGTTTCAGTGATTGCAGTAGCTTCCGGACTGATGTTTTGAATCTTTCCTAATAGTCCGTCAAATCCACCTTGAATTGATTCTAAAGCACTGTTTCCTACTTGTTTGAATACATCAAATTTTGAACCTGTTTCTTGTGTTTCTGTCTGTGTATTCTTTTGTTCTTCGTTTAAATCTTTAAGTTTATCTTTAATTTTTGGTGGTGCTTTTGAACCATCAGAGCCTAACTTATCTATCGCTTTTGAAGTATCTTTAATAGCATTTGTGGCTTCACTTGATACAACCTTTACAGATTTAATACCATTCTCTAGACCACTTGTATCTATCTTTGTCTCAAACTTTAATATTCCATCTGATATTCAATTTGCCACCTCCTTTTCTAAACATCAAAATATGAATCAAATTCATCTTTCATTTCTTGCTCCTCTATTGTTAATTCGATTGGGAAAGACCACGCTTCTTTTGCTCTTTGATATGCTTTATCTTGCGTATCGTTTTTTGAAGGTTTTTCATATCCTCTAACACTCTTTGCATAGCCCCACAATGTAGAATCACCTACAATATTGTTTGCTAGTGCTAAGAACTTATGCCAATGCATATCACATTCAGTTAAATCAATGCCGTAAAGTTGCATAAAAGCCGAATAAATATATTCCCCATCTTGTACATAGTCTAATGTCTTAACGCCTGTAGAATCACTTCTAGGCGTACTAGAAGGGTTGTATAGGAATTGCTCTAACTCTTTTAAAATATGCTTATCTATGATGGGTGGTTCATCTACGAATAAATAAGAGCAATCTATTTCATCAACAACATGATTATTAAATCTTTCTAGTTCTTCATAGAATCTAATCCACAATCGAAAGTCTGTATTTAATAAAATAGGCTCGCCATCTAGCGACTGAATGCTATTTGGCAAGCCTTTTATGCGTAAATCAATCATTTCTTCGCCGAAATGCTAGAAACAGTCTTGCTTGCGTCAAGAAATTGCTTCATTCCATTTGTTCCGAATGTTGTTTTTAATTTCTTTTCTAACTGTTCAACCGTTTTCTTTGAATATTCATCATCAATCAAATTGACAATATACAACACTTCCATCAAATCAACCTGTTCAAAGTCTGCACTTCCTAACATGCTTTCAATTTGTTCATCTGTTAATACTGTTTTCAGATATTCGAATTTAGCTCGATATGCTTCTTCATGTGTAGCGTGAAATGCGTTACAAGCGTCCTCTGCTTTTAATACTTCAATTGTTTTAGGCGGAATTTCATACTGTTTCCCTTCATACGTGATTCTATTCATGATTTACCTCTTCTTTCTTATACTTCTGATGTGCCTTCTGTAAATGTTACTGTGCCATCTGCTACATTTGCAGTTCCTACACGAATATCGCTAGCAAAATTAATATTGAAGTTGATTTTTGAATCGACACCGCTTAATGTATCGAAAATCAATTTAGCGTCAACTTCCCACGCCTTATAGCCTTTTGTTTTATCTCCATCAAACATGAATACAAGTAAAGCTTTTGTATTTACTTCTTCGTTGTTTGGTACGGATTTCATCATTTGTTCGTAAATGTATTCAAAGTCATCTTCCCCTTTAATCATTGTTAAATCTTGCGAAATCTGAGGTGAATAGCTCTTTAATGATTCTGTTGGGTTCTTATCTGCGATAAAATCATACGTTTCAGTTTCACTATTGAATGAAATATCTAAAGTTGTAGACTTTTTAATTCGCTTATAAGCTTCTCCCATTTGCAAGAACAATCCAATCATATACTTTTTGACTGTCTGCCCTGTATTAACTTCAGTTCCTGTAGTTGCTATTAATTAAGCTCCTTTCTGTATTTAATTTGAATAGTTAACGCATATACTGCTTGACTATCCTCGTTTGTGTATAGATATAAACCACTTGAAACGGAAACATCCTCGCAATATCTGTTTCCGTCTAGTTGTGGCAATTCTCCGTTTAAATTCTTTTCATCAATCCAATTTTCTAATTCTTCTAGAAAAACATTGTTGTCTTGTCTTTCTGATTCAATTTGTGTATTCCTACGTGCTAGAAACGTGTAGTATTCAGTACGCATTTGTGAGCCGTCAATGTATGTATCTACAATTGCATTAGGTTCTTTATACAATGCATAAGATATAGCTTGTTGTGCTAAAACATCCGTTTCAATGCGTTCATCTATCTGTATATTCCCATAGCCATATAGCCATTGAATCAATGCTTTTGATACTGTCATTCTCCGTCTCCTATCATTTCTTGTACTTCTTTCAAGATTTCTTTTGCTCCACCATTTCGCATAGCTTTATCAAACCAATGGTCTACTTTTCCACCAACGAATTCAACTTCCTCTTTGTTGTAATACCAACGTCTTGCATATGGAGCACTTGGACCACCTTGTTTCACTAATCCACTACCAATTTGTGTCATTCTGTATGCAGACCTTTCTAAAGGACCGTTCCTATACGGAACATAAGGTGTCATAAGCCTAATAACTTCATCGTCAATCATTTGTTGAACTCGTCCACGTTCTTCAAGCCCTCTTGATTGTTTAATTTGGGGAATTGATTCAACATCAAGTTTGACTTTCATTCCTATTGACCAACAACCTCCCAATGCTTCAACATATCGACATTCGTACAATCTGTAACGCTTTGAATTGTTGTCCATTTGTATTTCTTTTTAGCTTCATTTATTGCTTTAATACTAGATAAATCTTCTTTGACTTCTCCGAAGAATACAAAATCTGTCTTATCTGTATTCAATGTGAAATGCTTTTGTTTCTCATCATTTGAAAGCTTTGCGTATGCGTAAGGTTCAACATATCCCTCACGATATAGAATGGTAATATTTGTGGATGTGGCTATGCTCAGAATATTACCGTTTGCAGTTCTAACAGTTGATTGTCTCCACATACATTTATCAAGTATAGAAGCTTGAAATCTATCTTCTCTTGTTAATGTGTCATAGTAGTGATTTACAAGTGTGATTGAATCTTCAAAGAATCCTGTCATAATGCAATCCATCTTTCTTTCATTAAATCTGTATCTCCTAACCAAAAGGCTATGATATCCTCAAGCATGTTTCTTTTGTCTGAGTGTGTAGTGTTTGTAAAGCTTTTGGAATATCCACCATTTGAGATACTTGATACACCATCAATCGAATCTTGAAAGATTACATTGTTTAAGACATCACAAATACAATCTTTTAAAACTTCTTCGTTCTGTTCGTTAATAGAATCAACATTCACATACTTAAATACCATTGCTTCGGCTTTGTAAGAATACTGATTGAATTGACTTTCATCGAATTTAGGAAAATGGGAATTGTAATATTCCCAATCTAAAATGTTGTTCATTTTACAACCCCCTTTTTATGCTATTTTTCTTTTTGAGGTTTAGCTTCCTCTTTTTTTGTTTGAGGTTTACCTTTTTTAGGTTTTTCAACTTTAGAAGGATAACCCCATCCAATTTCCGTAGACATTAGTTAACACTAGCAGATAAGTAGATACCTGCTACCTTATTTGCGTATACATCAACGATTCCATACTTACGATATTTTAATACATCTGAATCTGATTCAATGTTATTGCTTGCAGGAATCACATTTGAAACGGTGTGTTTATCCCACTTCATAACGGCAGGCTTGTGAACAATTAAGAAGTTAATTGCGTGTCCATCTTCCGCTTTAGTAAATCCACCATCTGTTTCTGTATCTGCTCCGCTCAACAATTTAATCTTTGTATAGAAACGTGTTGAAGGTACAGGAACAACTTTTGCAAATCCTTGTAAAGCTTCACGAGATTTGTAAGTGTCCAACGCCTTAACGCTATTTAATAAAGTAGGTGTTGAATATAAAATACGTTGTTCACTAGGTACTTCATCTTCATCCATCTTGGTAACGGCTTTTAATAATGCGCTCAAGAACTCTTCTGCACTTGCATAATCTTCTGAAACTTTTGTGATTCCTGTTGTACCGGCAATCTTAGCGAATGTGTAAGCGTCTGCTTCCGGTGCTACCTTTGTACGCATTAATTCCGCTCCTGCCATACCGAATGCAATATTCATTGATTCTGCATTGTCTTGTGTATCAACTGAGATTTTAGTTCCTCTATCGTAGTCGAATGTTGCAGTTTTCCATTCCAATTTAACTGAGTTAGATGTATAACCACTGTTTCTGTCGTAGTTTCCTAAACCTTTAACGGCAATCTGTGGATAGATGATTTCTTTTGCATTTGCTCCTGCTCTAACCATTGTAGCGTCGGCGTTTAAATCACCTGTAACTGAAGCTAACTTGTACACCTCATCTAGATTTGAGACATACGTTTTAGCCAATGCAATTTCATTTGCTATTAATTAATCCTCCTTATTTCTTTTCTGTAGTTAAACCCATTACTTGTCGTAATAATAAATCTTCTGCGTTTGGGTTCTCTCCTTGTCCACTGCTTCCAACAATATTTCCTTTAGCAGTAGGCTCATTTTGTTTTTCTTCAAATAAGATTGGCTTATTCTCTTTCAAAGTCTTGAAAGCTTTGTCAATATCATTTGTTTGGTCTTTTGAATTTAGTAAATCATCATAATTGAATTGTGATTTTGCTAAATCGAAATCTTTACATCCGTATTCTTTAGCCTTTGCGCTTAATACGGAATCAAGATTCATTTTGCTAATCTGAGTTTCGTATGTAGTCTTTTGAGTATCAATATCATTCGTCAATGTATTAATTTTATTTCTCAATTCTTCTACATCAACTCCATCATAGCTTTTCTTGAAATCATCAAACTTTGTTTGAATATCCTTTGCGTTGTTCTCTGCTAAAGATAGCTTTTCTTTTTGCTTGTCGAACTCTGCAATCGTCTTATAGTTATCATTTACTAGCTTTGTAATTGATTCCTCTTGCTCTTTAGTTAATTCAATGTTTGATTCTTTTAAAATTTCAATAATGTTTTTCATTTGCCCTCCTAAAGTCTTTTATAAACCGAATCTTCTCCGGTATGGTATTGGCTAACTATATTTTAGCTTGAATAATAGCTCACAATGTGAGCGTTTTAGCCAATTCTAAGCCTATCATTGTGAACTCTGTCTCCCATTTCAGAACTGAAAGCTTTATACGTTGCATTTGCGTGTTTTAGCTTAATTTTAGCTTCTGTACTGCCTAATCCTTGATTATCCAATAAGATTACTTCCCTCTTCAACGCTCTTATGTTTCTTTCTAGTTCTCTTTGATACTGTCTAGCTTCATATCCTTCATACTTCTTACCTTGGAATGTAAAAGGCTTTGTATCAATATTCTTTAACTGCTCTTTTGTGTAAGCGTAAGGCATATCAACATCCCAAACCGGTTGTGCAAAATGTCGACATCCATAATCTTTTTCTTCTCCATGTGTTAACTCATACAAGCTAGGATATAGTTTCCCTTGCGTGTCGTATCGTTTCCCTTGCCATTTTTTATGACTTGGACGTGCATTTGCGTGAGCGTCAAACTCAAATACAGTAACTCCCATATCTTTTGCACATTTATTGTTAATTTCTTGCGATGATTCCTTTTCTGCATACTGCATTTGTTGCCTCACCCATACGTCAATATTTCTTTTAACTCCTGTATCATATTCAACGATTTTTACGCCACTGTCTGCTAATTTCGAGATAGCTTTTCTGCAAGAATCATCAATTGTGCATTTGCCACCTACTACATTTTTAACTTCTTCTTGAACTACTTTTGTAAAGAATACTGGTAATTTATCTTTACC
>NFYZ01006401.1_pt1 | contig 15124 bp, 25 predicted proteins | sample 1092561 | NCBI WGS metagenome assembly NFYZ01 (sample SAMN03609887, study PRJNA323583) | gut metagenome | isolation source: feces | host: Rattus norvegicus | place: Malaysia | collected 2013 | reverse complement strand
TTTTCCCTGATATAAATTTTATTGTTACAGTAGATAATACTTATCTTAATGATTGTTTAAGAATGCCTTAAAATACAGGAGATACATATGCAACGTGGACGTAAATTAACTTTTAATGCAATTAAAGGTATGGAAGGAATGCCTGTTTTAGTACATGATATTGAATATGGAGCTTATGACCAACTTTGTTATGTAACGTTTGATTATATACCTACTACTAACAAAACAATGGGAATTACAGAAATTCCTAGAGCAAAAGTCAAAGGTAAGAAAGCTTCTAAAAAGGAACCAATAGCAATTCGTAATATTATACTAAAGAATGATGAATTTGAATTTGTATACGATTTTTTAGGAAGATGTGTTAATGGAGAATTTGAATGTTATGCACCCAAGGAGGATAAAAAATGATTAATATCTATCAAGAAGGTCTGGGTAGTAAAAAGTTAAAGAATAAAATTGGAGAAAGTATTGGTACTTTCAAAGATTTAGATTCTACTTTTCAACTTATTCTAGATTACTTAAAAAGTAAAGATATTAAAGTTTATTATCTTCGTAGTTGGATGAGAAATGAACATATGATTGTAGATTATGGTAGCCATAGTGATTTCATTATTCTAGAAGAAGTAAAAGATAATTGGGGGAAGTAATATGGCTTTACTTGATTTATCTAAATTAATTATTCCAGATATTCCAAAAGGTAATGCTTATAAATATGGATATTATATTATTGCAGAGCAACCTTTTATTAATTGGAAAGATGATGATTTTATTTATGTTCCTTCTGCTAAAAAAGAAGCTGGTTTAGTTGTAAATCTAAGTGTTCAATTTTGTGAAACAAATATTTTAAAATTATTTGAAGATAAAAATGGGCCAGTTATTATTCCTGAACATGATATTAACGATTATCAAAAGCCTATTTTTACTAGATATATTGAATATGAACTAGCAACATGGGAGTGTCCTGAAAACTTTTTCTGGTCATATGGGCAAGCAGTAGGTGTTTTAAATTATATAAAAGAAAAATGTGGCTATGTAAAAGGTTTTAATAATGAAAATTTTAGTTTGATTAAACCTACTGGACATTTTGATAATATCAGTAAAGATTTAAAAACAACTGGAGGAAATAACAATGAATCAAGACAATAAAACTACTAATGGAGTTCCTAATAATCAATCTATTACTTCTACATTTGTAACTGAGCCTCAAACACCTCAGAGAAAGAAAAGTCCCACTAAAAAGTCTACTGTTAAAAAGGACAATCAAAGTATAAATAAAAAAGAACCTATTACTCCAGTAAAGCATTTAATCGTTGGTCAACATGTTAATTCTGAGACAGGCTTTAGCTTTGCTTGTTCTGAAAGTAGTTCTTTCCGAGAGATTATGATTGATTTTGCTAAGACTATTGATATCAGTGCAAATAAGGTTAAGTCAACTCTATTTGCTGATATTTTAGCTAATTTAAACAATAATGATACTAATACAAAAATGGTATTTCTTCTACTAGAAGAAATGTTTGGATATAAAGTATTACTTATTTCTGAAATTTCAAAGCTATATTATGGTAAAGATTTTCTAAACCGACTTAAACAAAGAATGAATGATAAGAATGAGCCACTACCTTTTTAAAGGAGATTAAGATATGAATAAAAGAACTATTGCACAACGGTATTTATTTAGAGCAAAATGGAGAAATATAGAACGAAATGGCCCTGTACAATGGGTATATGGTTGTTTAAGTTGGAGAGAAGTACAACCTTGTCCTATTGATATATGTGATAAAGACCATGACCCTAATTTATATAAAATTACATGTAGACAACCAAATTCTATGACTGATTGGAATTTACCTTTCCCCACTATGAGTTATTGGATTCCTAAAGAATTCTACAATACTATTACTCCATATTCAGGATGGAACGATACTTATGGAGATAATATTTTTCAAGGAGATATAGTACGTTTTTATGGAGAAGATGGAGACATTTGGGATTGTTTGTTTACTGAATTTGGTATTTCAGAACCTTGTTCTACTAAGCTTCAATCTGTAATGGATTTTTGTGTATTTGATGAAAATACTCACAATATTAAAGATTGTATGATTATTGGTAATATATGGGATGGCCCTCGACCTGGTTTTGAATTTCAAGATTGGATTGAATGGGAAGGAAAAACTAAAAAAGAGGAAACTTAAATGTATATTTTATTTACAGGATTTACAGAACAAGAACAAAAAGTAGTAGAATCCTGGAGTAAAAATATAGCTCCTGAATTATCAGAGGGCTTTTCTGTTGGAGATAGTCTTCAAATTGGCAGATTAGTTGAAATTAATCAAAAATTTTTAAAAGATAATGATATTACTTTAAAAGAATTGATTGATAAAGCTAGAGAATTAAGAGGCGATTTTGAAGACTATTTACCATATTTAATTGAAACAAGATTCTTTTACAATAAAAAACTAGATTGTATTTTTACAGTTAATATTACTGAAACTGAATTAGGATTAGCTGTAAAAATGACTAAGATTCCTTTTCCTATTTTCTTTAAAATGGCTGATAGTCAACTACTTAAAGCTTACATTGGTTATGAAGAAGAAGGAGAAGTAGTACCTGATAGTGAAATTGAATTAGTTGAAATTGGATTTTTAAGTAGATATTTAGTTTGTCATTTTATTGATGAAACTGGCGTATTTTTAATTGAAGCAAAGGATATTATTGAATTTAAAAAAATAAGTAGATTTATTGTAAGTCTTGGAGATAGAATAGGTTGGAAATGGAATAAAAGAAAAGATATTGAAGGAGAAGAAGATTATGCAGAAGGTTCTAAATAACTGTTCTGATGTATATAAACTTCCTTATTATTGGACTTCTACACAAATTCATGATTATCTTATTGGGTGTTATTATAATTATTTCCCTGAACTAGGGGAATTTTATAACTATAATCTAAATCCTGCTTTTGAAAAAGAAAACACTAGAATTATTACTAAAATTCATATGCATTATAAACGTGATACTCGTAGATATTGGAGACTAGCTTCTGTTTGGTATATTGATGAAGATTATAATGAAATTCCCTTCATGGTTATTCAAAATGCTGGACGTGAAGGTGATGATTATTGCACTAGAATTATTAGTAATGAAAGCACTTTTCTTGAAGCGGCTAATTATTTTAAAAATCTAATTCTTAATTCTTCTAATATTGAACAATTCATTAAAGATGGAATTGAAAAAACACTTATTGCAAAAATCTTTATGACTAATGAAGATGAAGATAATGATATTGATACTTATATTGACAATAATAATATAGTTGTCTATACTAGACAATGTTGGGGTTTTATTGATAATGAACGGAAATATAACATCAATACAGGTTTAGGAAGTTTTGCTCATCAAGATTATTTTGAAACTTTTAATGGAGAAATAGACCCTGAAGAGTTTGGAATTAATAGTCATATTGTAACTATGAAAGAAGAGGTTGAATACTAATGTCAGAACAATATAAATCTATTACTCAGCCTTTTTATTCTAATTGTCTTTTTCAAGCTATTAAAGCTAAAATCATGAATCCTTCTAAAGTACATTTAACTCTTATCTCTCCTAAATATAATGAAGTATTTTGTATTCATGTTTTATGGTCAGATGGAGAACATGATTATGACTTTGGAACTCCAGATTGGTTAAATTGGTATCAGGTTTTTTGGTTTAAGGGTACTATTAGACAATATAAACTTGGTTTTAATAAAAGATATCTAGCTTATAGGAAACATCTATATATTAAAGAAAAACAAAAAGCTAAAGAAGCGATTAAATTTTTTGAACAAGAAAAAGTAAGACAACAATTACATAAACGTGCAGAAGAAGCCCAAAAACTTCATACTAATGAATCACGTTTTGGAGAAACAGAAGTAAGGTGGGAAGTACTATGAGTATTTATATGGATAGTGCCTCAACAACAAAAGTAAATCCAGAAATTATAACAATTATCAAGAAAGATTTAGAAGAATTTTGGGCAAACCCAAGTAATTTATACTCTATTTCTGAAAAACCAAAACAAATTATTGAGGAAGCCAGAAGAAGTATTGCAAAATGTATTGGAGCAGAGCCTTTTGAAATTTTCTTTACTTCTGGCTCTAGTGAAGGTAATGTTTGGGCTTGTGAACAAAGAGATAAAGTTCTTTGTTCACCTTATGAACATCACAACTTGACAACTAATCCAAAGTGTCATATAATTGATGAAGATTGGTTAGAAAAAGCACTTGCCTGGAAAATAAATAATCCAGAGGATTATATGGCTAATTATGAAAATTTTCTCTGTTCATGGATGTATGTAAATAATGAAACAGGAGAAATTTTCGATATTAGAAAACTTGCTAAACAAGCTCATAATTTAGGAATGATTTTTCATTCTGATATGACACAAGCCATTGGGAATGTACCTATTAATGTAAAAGATTTAGATGTTGATATTGCTACATTTTCTGGACATAAAATTCATGCACCCAAGGGAATTGGTTTTATTTATTTTAATTCTAAAAGAATTAATAATATTCACCAATTAATTTATGGTGGACAACAAGAATATACTAAACGTCCTGGAACTGAAAATGTACCCTATATTGATGCTTTAAGAATGGCTGTACATAATGCAGTTGTAAATAGAAATTCTAAACAAAATTATTGTTTAGGTTTAAAGAAACTTATGGTAGAAGAATTGAATAAGCAAGGAGTAGATTTTATTATCAATTCTCCTGCAAATTCAGTAAACAATATCTTAAATGTAAGTTTTAAAGATATTTCTGGTGAAGCTTTAATGATGGATTTAAGCGATAGAGGTATTTATGTAAGTACAGGAAGTGCTTGTGTAAGTGGATTAAATCAAGCTAGTGAAGTATTAACAGAAATGGGTATTTCAGATGAGTATATACATGGTGCAATTAGATTTTCATTTGATTGGAATATTCAAAAAGATGATATTAAAAGTGTAGCTTATCATATTGCTGAACTGATTAAATCTTATAAGGTGGATTAAAAATATGTATTTTCCTTTTTCTTGTACAGGATATGTATATAATGTAGAGAAAAATCCTCATCGTCAACAATTACTTTTGAACGATTTAAAAGAAATTACTCATATGAGCCTAGAAAGTATTGTTCATAAATTTAACGAGGGTTGGAGATTAGTTCCTCCTGAAGTTATAGCAGAAAATCATATTAGGGGAGATAAAGTAATTCCACCTATCCCTTTTAAAGATGGAACAATAATTGTGAGGTAATAAAATGACTTTAATTTATTCTCCTGTTTCAATGAAAGAACTACTTTATCTTTCACCTAGAAATTATCCAGAATTGTTTGATGAACATGACAATATTGATTTAGAAGGATATTATCATACTCCAAAAGGCCAAGAATTTTTTAGTCTAGCTCCTTTTCATGCTTGGCTTCCAGGAAAATTTAGTAAGAAAAAAGATGTAATTAATGATATGTTCTGGTCTATTCTTTATCTCTCCCTTACTTATAATAAAGATTATTATATTTATTTAGTTAATGATAAATTCTATTATAAATACTTTGGTGGTTTTGGACATGGTAATTCAAATAAAACAATTCAAGGCAAGGATTGTCCAGAACCAATAAACAAGAAATGGGAAATAGCAGAAGAAGATTATAATTTAAATAATGATATCAAATTGTTTGTTAAATTATGTAATATGAGAAGAAAAACGTTTTATGAATTTAAGATTAAAGGAGTTGACTAGATTGGGACAAATTGAATTAAGTCAATATCAAAAGGATATTATTGATTATTTTAATGAAAATCCTGGGAAAAATATGTTAGTAGAAGCTTACGCTGGCACAGCGAAAACATTTACAATTACTAAGCTAACAGAAAACACAACTAGTTCAGATGTATATTTAGCTTTCAATAATGCTATTGCTGAGGAATGTAGAAGTAAAATTAAAAATCCTAAAACAAAAATTTATACCACTTATGCTCTTGGTTTAGCTATTATGAATTATAATTTAGGTGGAAAGTCTAATGGAATTGGTCAAACCAGAACAAAAGATAGTGAAAAAGCCAAATTAGATTATCTTAAAATTCATAAAATCGTTGATGATATGATTACAACAGCTTATGGGCATAGATTTAATTGGGATGAACGTAATTTTCTTAAAAATAACTATGTAACACTTTATAGTCTTGCTAGAATTACTAGAAGTTTAGATGACAGAGATAAAATTCAAGCGATTGTAGAAGACCATGGATTGTTTATAGACCTTGAAAATGGATTTATGCCACCTGATAATTCTGTTATTTGTGGTTGGTTATGGGATATTGATAAAGCTAGTCTTGAGCTTTTTGAAGAAGAACATATAATTGATTTTACAGATATGCTTTATATCACAATTAAAAATCTTGAATCTAAGAAATGGCAAAATGCTCCTTGGTTTTATTTCACTAATATATACTGTGATGAATTTCAAGACCTGTCCGACTTGCAATTTGAGCTTCTAAAATATATTAAACGTAAAAATGGTCGTTATATTTGTGTGGGAGATTCTTATCAGGCAATCTATAATTTTGCAGGAGCTAATGCACAATCTTTCAAAAAAGCAAAAGAGTATTTTAAGCCTAAACAATTTGAACTTCCAATTAATTATCGTTGCCCAGCTTCACATATTCAGTATGTAAATGACCGTTTTGATATTCCTATTCAAGCTAGACCTAATGCTCCAGAGGGGTCTATTAAAACAATTACTAAGCAAGAAATCGTAAAATATGTTAAACCAGGAGATATGATTATTTCTCGTAAAAATAAATGGTTTGCTCCTTTGCTGTTACAACTAGCAACTCAAGGTATTCCAGTTTATATTGAAGACAAAGAAATGGTAGAATCTATCAAAAAGAATATCAGAGCCCAGAAAGTTACTGGTTGTTCTGGATTAAAGCATAAATTTACAGAAATTTATCAAGCTTATCAAAAAAATATTTCTAGTCTTATTGAAAAATCTCAAAGTGCAGATAATGATATGGATATTAATGATATTTCTGTAAAGATTAATAATATTAATAGTAGATTAGATACTATTACGTTTACTATGTCTTTACTTGACCCTTATATGACAAAACATACAAATGCTTTAGTAGACCAGTTTTTAGTTTATTTAGATAAAATTCTGAATACTACTCCTGGTAAAGATTGTGTTCGTATTTGTTCTGTTCATAAAGCTAAGGGCCTTGAAGCTCCTAATGTTTTTGTATTAAATCAAGCTAAGGTTTGTAATGATTTTAGAATGTCCCCAGAACAAAGAGAACAGGAGGTAAACTTAGCTTATATTTCTGTAACCCGAGCTATGGAAAATCTATATCTTGTAGTTGAGGAGGATGCCTAATGTGTATGGCAAAAATTCTTCCAGGGATGAAATGTAATCCTAATTGTACCTATTTTCCTAATATGGAATGCAAATCTTGGAGATTTGATAAAGATAATATTAAACGAAGAACAGATGGAAAAGAATTTATTTGTGGATATGATGGTCACAAAATAAAATCTTGGTATGATGAATGTCCTAAAGAAAGAGATAGAGTTGAATACGAAAAAGAAAAAAAGAGAGAGAAAAACAAATGAATATTTTAGTCGGTTTGTTCTTATTGATTAGTTCTATTTATTGTTTTTGTACTTTTGATAATATAAAAGACACTAGTGAAAATGCTTTTCATACAGAAAAATTAGTATATTCTATATTTGGGATAGTTTTAGCACTTTTCTTACTTACAGGACATAATTTTTAAAGATTTTTAAAGGAGAAATAAAAATGGTTAATTTATCTAAAGAAGAAATTAAACAATTAACAGGAAGAAAAGATTGGTTAGCTAAAGATATGAAGCCAATTTATGTTACCACAGCAGTTAGGAGGGGTAAATTAAGTCCTGCTTTAAAATGGAGATTAGATAATTGCAATAAGATTTATCATTCTAGGAATACCAATAGTGGTATTAATTATAAATTTATTTTTCAAGTAGTTTCTTTTGATGAAATGGGACTATTTTACAATTGTGCCAATCTTATTCTTATGGAATATAATGACCATGGAGAGATTGTACCTGTAATTAATAATGCAACAGGAAGTTATTTTGCTTTCTTTGTACAACTTAATGATTTAGATAAATATTTTAAGCGATATTATACTTATAATGCTCTTCATGGTTTTGGGAAAGATGAATGGCATTGTTTTAATGATATTGGAATTAATTTTAAAGTTGTAACAGATTATATTCATAAAACTGTTACTGTAACTAATATACAAAAACTGTTAATTGATAATAATGCAGAACCTTATTTTTCTGCTAAAGCTTTTTGTCATAAAAACGATGATTTTGATTTTAATACTGGTAAACAAATTGCTATGGACAAATGGAATGCAAAATGGAAAAAGTGGTTTAATAATATGATTAAGCTTAAGAAAAATGTAGAAGATAAACAAAAAGAGATTGAAGATTATAAGAAGGAGAATGAAACTATGGGTAGTCTTAATCCAAAGAATATTACATTAACTAAATGTGATGATTTTATTGGTACTCGTTTTGGCGATTATACAGTAGTAGGTATTCATCATAGGGATAATAGTAAACATGTATATTGGCTTCTAAGGTGTCCTAAGTGTGAAAATGAAATTATTGCAACTAAATCTAATTTAATTAAGGGAAAAGTTAATGTTGAATGTCCATGTTGTCTTAAAGAGTGTGCTAATGATGATAGTAGCACAGATTCAGATATTGAAGATACAAATCCAGTGGGTGATTTTGTCTCTGACCCTGATAATTGTCAATATGTTAAGAAAGATGATAATTGTTTTGTCACTGGTCTTAGTACCGAAAAAGATAAGGATGAATTTGAAAACTCGACTACGGTAAGTTGTGTTCAAGTAGGAAGTGTCTTCCTTTATGAAGAAGAAAAAGATTTATTTTCTATGCCTGTATGGTATAGCGTAGCTCATTGTATTCCTGCTGATAAAACTTTGCATGGAGCTATTGCTAAGAAAGTTGATAATTATTGGAATATTAGTGATGCTTTAGAAGATTGGAAAGAACTTCATGTTGGGACTGTTGTTGAAATTGGTAATGTATATAATCTAATTGCAACACCTCGTAAGCATGAAAAGACTACCATGAAAATTCTTGAGGATTGTCTTGTTGACCTAGCTAATCTTTGTTATGAGAATTATGTGTATAATCTTGCCATGCCTCGTATTGGTTGTGGAGCCAATGGTATGAAGTGGGATGAAGTACGAGAGCTAATTATTGAAGTATTTTGTAGAGTGTATAAAGAAAATGATGAATATTATGATAGAAGCCCTGAAGATAGGCAAATGATTCAAATTGTAGTTTGTAATATCCCTAATAAGGGAAATAATTAAGGATGATATAATATGGAAGAAAAAACTGCGGTTTATCTTGTAATGGTGAGCGACCAAAATAATAACAAATATTACAATTTGGAAAATAATGGAAATGGCACATTTACCGCCAAATGGGGTAGGGTAGAAGGACATGAATCAAGTAAAGTGTATCCTATTTCAAAATGGCAATCTACTATTAACAGTAAATTAAAAAAAGGTTATAAAGATGTTACCCATCTTATGGCTGAAGTTATTGAAGATTCCAAAGTAGAAAATACTTCTTCTGAAAGTGCAGATAAATTTTCTTTTATTACTATTGAATCTATTAAAGAAGTAATTAAACGTCTTTATAATTATGCAAATCAAGTGGTTGAATCTTCATATAAAGTAAAATCTAGTGTTGTTACTCAAGCTATGGTGGATGAAGCTCAAAAATTAATTGATTTATTAGCTAATAATAAAGATTCTTTTACTGTAGAAGAGTTTAATAAGACCTTGTTAGAACTATTTACTGTAATTCCTCGTTCTATGAGAGATACTAGAGATTATATTGCTTATAAAACTGATGATTTTAATCAAATTATTCAGAGAGAACAAGATACTCTAGATTCTCTCGCTGGTATGGTTTATATTCCTAAGTCTCAACAAAAAGATGAGGGAATTAAACAACTTGAAGAACAAAAATCTGAGGGAAATATTCTTCAAGAAATGGGAATTGAAATGGAAGAAACTTCCTCAGAAGAAGATGAAATGCTTAAAAAGCTTATGGGAGATGTTTCTGATAAGTTTTATAAAGCATGGAGAGTTTGTAATCAAGAAACTGAAGACAGATATAGAGACTTTCAAGAAAAAAATAATCTTGAGTATAAACTTTGTTGTCACGGTTCTCGCAATGCTAATTGGATTAATATCCTTAAAACAGGACTTAAACTTAAACCTTCAAATGTGGTAATAAATGGTAAAATGTTTGGCTTGGGCACATATTTCTCTAATCCAGATAAGCCTATTGGTGGAGTTAGGAAGTCTGTTGGATATACTTCTCTTTCTGGTTCTTATTGGGTTGGTGGTTCAAGTAATTGTGGTTTCTTAGCATTTTTTGAAGTAGCTTTAGGAAAACCTTATGATGTATATTCTTTTGATTCTCAATATTATAGTATGGATTTAAAGAAACTTAAAAATAGAGACCCTGATGCATGGCATTTATGGGCGCATGGTAATACTTCTATGTTAAGAAATGATGAATTAGTTGTATATACCGAAGAACAAATGACAATTCGTTATTTAGTAGAGATTAGATAATATAAGTTTAAAGAAGATGTATATGCTGAAGATTAGATTATAATTGAATAGAATAAAATATTGATTTCTAGGAGTTCTTGCCTATGCAAAAAGAATCTGGTACATGTATTATTAACTATGACCCTCAACAACGAGATATATATGAATTAGTTATAGAATCTTTAAAAAATAATTATCGAGATTATGTTTTTTCAGCAAAAGATAAAGATATTATTTTAGAGATTTGTAAAAGAGAAGGAATTAGTTTAATTTATTCTATACATAATGATAGGTATGGAGATATAGATTATGTAGAATTTATTCCAGTCACTTTTTTAAAAACTCCTTCACGAAAATCTAAGATTCTTCAAATAAATTTAAAAGAAATTAAATCTAATTCCACAAGATGGAAATGGACAGATTTAAGCAAAAGAACTACACCTTATATAGTTAAAAACAGATAATTAAATAAGTAATATTTTAAAGGTTACAAGAGAGTAAAACTTTTGTAACCTTTTTGTCATAAAGTACTTGACAAATTTCTTTCTTTGTGCTATTATAGGATAGCATAAAGAAAGGAGTTATATTATGTCTAATAACTTTTATGTAAACTCTGCTAATGATAAATCGCTCAAATATAAGCAGAGCAAAGAGAGCCGTAATCATTCTAAAGAGTACAATAAAATTAAGAGAAGTATGTATAAAAATACTGCTATTATTTTAATTCTAATGTTTTGTTTGATTACGAGTATTGTAATTGCAAGTGGTTTATATGTAAAAAATAATCTGCTTGTAAATGAGATTTCTCAGCAATCAGAAGTTTACCTAAAAGCGGTTGAGCATTATGAAAACTTAAATGAATATACCGCTGATAATGCAGTAAATGATTTTATGCTTGAGTTGACAAGTGATATTCTAGATGTTGACCCAAATAGTCTTACAAAGACAAAGCTTAAAACTTTTATTGCAGAAACAGAACTATATATCTTTAATTTTAGTTCTATTGGACTACAAGAAACACATCCTGAGATTTATGAGCAAATGATGGAAAAATATAATAATGCTTTGTATGCTCTTGAAAACGAGACTTATCTTTATCCTTATAGTGACAAAGATTATGTACTAATGTGCAATCTTGTTATGAGAGAGCAAGGAGCAAATGTAAGTTCTGATGAAGCTCAATGTCTTGTAGCATGGGTAGCACTTAATCGAAAAAATAATGGAGAGCTTTATGCCAAAGATGCTAAAGACCCTAGCAATCCAACTTTACTTGAAGTAATTACTCAAAAAGGTCAATATGGGCCTAATTATTCATATAATATGAATCTCAATGGAATTACTGATAAAGTAAAAGAAAATGTAAGAAAAGTATTTGAACATGAGTTTGAAGCTCCTGAAAATGTACTTTTCCAAACAGGTATTTATTATCCTCCAGAAAAGAAAACAATGTATAAAAAGATTTGGAATCCTGAGCCTTATAATTCTTATACATATTTTTATTATGGGAAGACGGTGAATTAAATGTATACTGATGTAAAACAAATTGAAAAAGATGTTAGAAGGGGAGTTTTTGAAAAACAAGTAAATAAAACAGTAACTGATTGGGAAAGATTATTAGAAGCTAGTACAGAAGCTCTTATAAATTCTGGTTTGAATGTAGAAATCAGTCAAACTATTGTTTCTTATGCTTATGATGAAAGAGATAAAGGAGCTATTGTGCCAGAAGAAAGTTATGCAGATATTTTAAAAAATTATGCTACTATTATTGATTATCTTTTAACTGACGGATTAATTAAAATAGTAGAACCAGAAGAAAACAATGATATCCCATTTTAAATCGTTAAATTATATAAAACAAACAAAATATTCTTAAAGTATTGACAGAACAAGATTAGCTGTGGTATAATAATATATCATAGCTAATCTCTTTTTATTTTAAAAGGCAAGAAAGGAGATAGTTATGTCTAGGGAACATAGATTTAACACCAGCAATAAATTTGGGAAAGCTGGAGAAGATGAAGTATTAGATTTTCTAAGTAATATGGATGGCGTAAAAAAGATTGAGAATGTTACTCAAGTAAAAGAATATCAAAAGAAAGATATTGATGCCATTATTTATTTTGAAAATGGTGAAAAATTTACTGCTGAAATTAAAACAGATAGTTATTCAGAATCAGGAAATATTGCTTATGAATTTTGGTCTAGTGTTGAAGACCAGATTCCAGGTTGTATGAATGTATGTCAGGCTGATTATCTGTATTATTATTTTCCAGATAGCGGAGAGCTTTATCAACTCAAAATGGATAAATATAAAGAATGGGTTGAGAAAAACATTGCTAGAGAAAATTTTAGAAAAGTTTCTGTTAGGAATGTTTCTTGGGGACGTGAATATAATAGTATCAATTATTTAATCCCCAAAAATATGCTTAGGAGCTCTTTTAAAGACTGGCTAAGATGGAATATTAAAGAACAATAAAATCCAAAATAAAAAATAAAATATAGTTAATTTAATTAAATATATTAAAGGAGTGATTTGTTATGCAGACAGTGCGTGAGATTGTAGAGAATAATGATACCTCTGCTGATATTTTTGAAATTAAAAATGCTAAACCTACAGGTATTTTTTATTATGAAGTAGATAGGTTGCTTCAAGATTATGGTAGTCGTTTTGTAGAAGAAGTTATGCTAATTAAGGGAATTGGTGGGCATGATGCTGTATTAAGAATGTATATTAAAACAGGAGAAAAGAAATAATGGGACAATATGTTTTTGAATCTAATGGAATGAAAACAGGTGGAGAATATTTTGACACAAAATTAAATCCTATTGTTAATGTATATCCTATAACTAAAACGGCTTATTAATTGGAGGCTTTAATTATGATTTCAGATACTAGAGTAATTGACCCTGTAAAAGTAATTGAATTAGTAGAAAATAAAATCAATACAAATAATTTTAGTTGTAGGTTATATGCTTATAATAAAGATGAATTAATTTATGATTTTATTATTGGAGCTAGATATTTTGATTATAATTTTTATTATAATTATCGACCTAAAGAAATGAGTATTCATGATATGAACAAATTTTTAAAAAGAAAAAATAATGGAAAAGGAATTACAACAGAAGGATTAGTAGCTGATGATATGTATCAAAAGTTTTTATCAGAATGGATTGGAATGGCTAAAAATAAAAAGAGTGATTATAGAAAAGAGTGATTATAAAAATGATTAAAACTTATTATTTTTGCTATGATTTGTATGATTATGAAGACCAATGTGATAAAAGTGGAAGTGTTATATTATGTGCAAAAACCGAAATAGAGGCTAAAGAAAAATTTTATAATTATTTTAAAAAATTTAAATTAAAACCAATTTTAATATCTATGCAAGTTTTTCCAGAAGAAGCATTTTTTGTTGGTATTCCATATGCATTCTCTGAAAAACTTACATAAAAAGGAGAACAACAATGTCTACAACTAAAGATTATATCAAAATCTTTGAAGATGCCAAAAAATCCTATGAAGAAAAAGGATATACTCCAATTCATAAATTTCTTTTTGACCCAAGTAATTCTATTTTTAAAAGTGATAAAACAAGACCAGCTTATGTAAAAATTCTGTATTGTAATCAGTGCAATAATTGTGAGGCTTATAAAGCTGGAAAATGTATTGAAATTAATAATGTTTGCTCTAATCATTGTCCCTTTTATAAACAGTATTATTATGAGGGCGTAACAAGACGTAGTAAATCTTATTTTACTTTTCTTAATTCTGCTAGACAAGTATTTGCAATTTCTTCTGACATAATTACTAGACGATTATATAGATTAAATAATACTAGTCCAATTGGAGATGGAAGTTATATTTATTTATACTTAGACCATTTAAATAATTATGTTAATCCTATTTGTGAGGAATTAGGTATTGTAAGAGGTAATTTTATTCCTACTCAAAATTTTACTCCTGAAGTTGTACAAAAATTACTTGAATATCGTCCACAGGCTTTATTTGGAGGAGAAATTACCACTTACAGAGAATCTAATTTACCCCAATTTGTTAGAGATTTGAGAGTATATTTCCCTGATTTATATAATCAAGTTGTAAAAAATACTTCTTATGCAGATATTGAACATAGAATTGATTTTAAAGGGAAAAAAGCTATTTTAAAGACTTTAAAACCAGGAAAAGTTAAATTTAATTACAAAACTTGGGAGTGGAATGGAGAAAGGCTTTGTATTAAAGGGAAAGCTTTTGATACTACTCTTGAAGAAGATGAATTAATTGAGCTTACTCCAAAGGAAAATACTGTTGTAGAAATTATTGATAATGATACAGTAGATGAATTAAAAACTAGATTTAGAGAAATGTAAAAAATTAATACACCCTTTTTTATTTATAGCTATTGACAAAACATTTTTCTTGTGATATACTTCCATTATCTA
>NFYZ01012263.1_pt1 | contig 15187 bp, 14 predicted proteins | sample 1092561 | NCBI WGS metagenome assembly NFYZ01 (sample SAMN03609887, study PRJNA323583) | gut metagenome | isolation source: feces | host: Rattus norvegicus | place: Malaysia | collected 2013 | reverse complement strand
GTTACATCTCTAAATACTTCTACTGCCGCGTAAATATTCCCTTCTGAATCGGCAACTGGCGAACTTTTAACAGAAAAATATTTATCTCCCACTCTTTCTTCTTTTTGCACAATTTCTCCTGTTGCAATACTTCTTTCTGTTATGCAAAAATCGCAGGGACTTTGCTTACCCAAAACTTCATAGCATCTCTTTCCAACTATATCTTCTCCTAAATCTTTTTTCATAGTTTTATTAGCATATATTATAATACCGAATTTATCGATTACTCTTACCCAGTCGGCCATTCCTTCTAATACATCATAATTCAACATATCTATTTCTCTTAATTTCTTTTCTATTAATTCAATACCTTCTCTCCTTATCATAATCTCACCTATTAAAAGTTTATTTGTCCTTTCTCATATCATATCATATGCCAAGGTGGATTACAAAGTAAATTTTATTAACATAATATTATAATTCCCTATTTTATCCCAGAACCATATACAACATTAAGAAATTCTGGATTGTACACATCCTTTTTAACAAAAGCATCTTTTTGACCAACATAAGAATACTCAGACAATTTAAAAACAGCAGAACCTGTTTGTAATGTAGCTATATAACACTCATCTTTAGAGGTAAATATCCAATAATCTAATACCCCCAATTGAACATATTCATCAAATAAAACATACTCCTTGTTTTTATCCTTTACAATTAAAAACCATTTCTGTCCATCATCCCACAATACCTCTCCGCTAGAATCTCTTTGTGCAGTAGTATATAATTCTATAATTTCATCGTTTCCATCCCCATTTAAATCCACATCTGTACTATCTAATAAAGTTAATCCTTCTGTAGATATTTTATCCGTAGATGGAAATATTGCTATATGTTTGTCTTTTTCTTCTTTCTTATCATCATTATTTCCTTCATTAGATTTTTCGTCCTTTTGCACCTTCATTTCTTTTTCTTTCTTTCTCTTCATATAATCTGAATAAGCTTTGCCAAAAGCATCATTTTTTTCTACTTTTTCAACTATTGATTCCTTATTATCTTTTACAACTTTTTCACTGTAAGTAATAAAATAATATTTCCCCAATTCAATATTATTCCATAGGGTTTTATCCTTTGTTGTAAAAATCATTTCCCTCATTTCTTTTTCATCTTCTCCAAAAGTCTCAATAGTTAGTTGGTTTTCCTTATTGAATTCTTTTTTATTTATAACCAATCCTGAGATATTTTTTGTATTCTCTTTATCTTCATTTACATTCTGTAAAATTGCAAAGGCTATTATTATTACTAAGACCACTACAATAATAATAGTATTTCTTACTTTTCTTACCATCTACTCCCTCCTTATTCTTTGTATTTTACCTTTTCTTCTTTTTCCTCTAATACTCTACTCATAGCATAAATTAAATCTGATAATCTATTTACATACTTGACAACTAATGGATTAACTTCAGCAATATTAGATAAGCTAATAATCCTTCTTTCAGCCCTTCTACATACTGTTCTGGCTACATGGAGAAATCCAGATGCTTTTCCTGAGCCTGGTACAATAAATCCTGTTGGTTCTTTTATTTTTCCCATGTATTCATCTATAGCCTTTTCTAAATAAGTTATATCTTCTTCATTAATCTTATGTGGCACCTTAGATTGATTTTCTGTAGCCAAAGTTGCCCCTACAATAAATAGCTTATTTTGAATTTCTGTTATTAATTCATACATTTTTTCATCATTAATAAAATTCTTAGCCAATCCTAAAACCGATACTAACTCATCTACCGTTCCATAACTTTCTACTCTTATACTATCCTTAGACACTCTCTTATTGTCAAATAAACTTGTCTTCCCTTTATCCCCTGTCTTTGTATATATATTCATTTATACACCCTCCTTTAGTCTTAATGAATATATACCCACTTATATAGTTAATTCTAACTCTTTTTTGGTGGTCTTGGCCCAAAATATTGATAATAATTTACTTTTATTCTTCCATTATATAATTTTCTCCTTTTATCTGCCTTTTTACCGTATATTTTTTCAAAGTTTTCATTAGCCGTTAATAGATAAATAGACCAAGTATCTAATTTCTTAAATTTCCTTCCCAACTGAACGTATAGTTTTTCAATAGCTTTAATTTCACCCATTTTCTCCCCATATGGTGGATTTGATATCATTACACCATATGGTTCTTGGAAATTATGGTCTAATACATTTTTATTTACAAATTTAATACAATCATCTACCCCAATTTCAAAAGCATTTTTCTCTGCTATTCTTACAGCCTCTCTATCTATATCAGATGCTATTATATTAAGCTTTCTATCCTGCTTTATAGCCTTTCTAGCCTCTATTTTAGCCTCTTTCCAATATTCCCTTTTAATTCTCGGCCATTCTTCGGATGCAAAGTTTCTTTGAATTCCAGGGGCAATATTCTTACCAATCATAGCTGCTTCTATTGGAATAGTGCCAGAACCACAAAAAGGGTCTACTAATAGTCTATTATGGTTCCAAAAGCTTAATTGAACTAATGCAGCTGCTAAAGTTTCCTTAAGTGGAGCTTTTACACTATTTATTCTATAGCCTCTCCTATGAAGCCCTGTTCCACTTGTATCTATAGTTAAAGTAGCTATATCTTTTAATAATGATACCTCTATCGTAAATTTAGGTCCTGTTTCTTTAAACCATTCTTTATTATATTTAGTTTTCAGCTTTTCTACTACTGCTTTTTTTACTATTCCCTGACAATCAGGAACACTATAAAGTTTAGAATTAATTGACTTTCCTTCAACAGTAAATTCTCCATCTTCTGTTATCCATTCATCCCAAGGTAAAGCCTTAGTCTTTTCAAATAATTCTTCAAAAGAAGTAGCTTTAAACTGACCTAGTTTTAAAAGGACCCGGTCTGCTGATCTGAGCCACAAATTGGTTTTTGGTATATCCTTCTCAGTCCCTTTGAATGTAACTTTACCATTTTCTACTTGTAAATCATCATAGCCTAGATCTAATAATTCTCTTTTCACTACAGCTTCTAAACCAAAAGTAGAAGTTGCTATAAGTTCTATATTCGCCATAATTTTTATCTCTCCTCTAAATTTCTTATGTATATATCTGCATAAGGCTTATTTTTTATTTACCATATATAAACATACCATAATCTTATTTATTGACCCATCTATATTATACTCTAACATAGAAAAAATAAATTATCTTTTTTATGTGTATTATTTTAATATATAGGGTATATAAATTAATAAGCATGTAAAAAGTACAAAATGAAATGTTATAAATATGAGGAGGATGTTTTATATGAAAAGTTTAGGAGAATTACTTCAAAGTGGAGATTGGAAAGGTGAAAAACACGTTCCTGTTATTAATGCACCGGAAAAAGTAAAAAAAGATGAGCCTTTTGAAATAAAAGTATCTATAGGGGATGAAATTCCTCATCCAAATACACTAGAACATCATATTTCTTGGCTTAGGGTATTTTATAAACCTGAAGGAGCTAAGTTCCCAGTAGAAATTGGAAGTTCTAATTTTATGGCACATGGTGAAAATGATATATATAATGAACCCCATGTAGTTTTAAAAACTAAAGTTGATAAGCCAGGAACTATCTATGCTTTAAGCTACTGTAATATTCATGGACTATGGGAAAATAGTGCAGAAGTTACTCTAGAAGATTAATTATTTCTCGCCCTTGACAAATGTACTTAGATTATAATATTATGTAGTATAATCAAATAGTAAACGATGAAAGAATTAGTAGCCTTTAATTGTTAAAGGTGAATTACGCTTCTGGAGTTTCAATGGGAAACCATTGCGGTTGTCATACGATAAATGATATTAAGGCATTTTAAATAAATGCAAATTAAGGTGGTACCACGGGTGTCTTCTCGTCCTTTAACGAGGAGACATCTTTTTTTGTGTAAAAATTTAAAAAGAGGGTGAATAAATTGAGTAATGTATTTGATATTTTGAAAGAAAGGGGCTATATTGACCAAGCAACTTACGAAGATGAACTAAAGGATCTTCTAGGTAGTGAGCCAGTTACCTTTTATATAGGCTTTGATGCAACAGCTGATAGTTTAACCTTGGGTCATTTTGTTCAAATTATGGTCATGATGCATATGCAAAAAGCAGGCCATAAGCCTATAGCTCTATTAGGTGGAGGGACTACTTTAATAGGTGACCCTTCTGGAAGAACTGACATGAGAAAAATGCTAACACAAGAAACTATTAATAATAATGCTAAGAAATTTAAAGAACAACTTTCCAGGTTTATTAATTTTAATGAAGATAAGGCTTTGATAGTAAATAATGCTGATTGGTTAACAAAATTAAATTTCTTAGACTTTATGAGGGAAGTAGGAGTACATTTTTCTGTTAATCGTATGTTAACTTTTGATTGCTATAAAAATAGATTAAAAGAAGGGCTTACTTTCTTTGAATTTAGCTATATGCTTATGCAATCTTATGATTTCTTAAAATTATATAGAGATCATAACTGTCGTCTTCAATTAGGTGGAAGTGACCAATGGTCCAATATTCTAAGTGGTTATGAACTTGTGAGAAAAATAGAAGAAGATAAAGTATATGCTATGACTTTCAATCTTTTAACTACTGCTGAAGGAAAGAAAATGGGTAAAACTGAAGCCGGAACTATATGGTTAGACCCTGAAAAAACTTCACCTTATGAGTTCTATCAATATTTAAGAAATGTAGACGATAGAGATGTTGGAAAATTTTTAGCACAATTAACCTTCTTACCTATGGAAGAAGTTAAAAGGTTAGGAACTTTAGAGGGGGCTGAAATTAATAAAGGAAAAGAAGTTTTAGCCTATGAAGTTACAAAACTTGTTCATGGTGAAGAAGAGGCCATAAAGGCTCAAGAAGCAGCAAAATCCTTATTCCAAGGTGGAAAAGATTTTAAAGATATTCCTACAACAGAGTTTGATTCTTATAAACTTGAAAATGGAATAGGAATTTTAGATCTTCTTACCGAAGTAAAACTTACTCAATCAAATGGTGAAGGTAGGCGCTTAATAAAACAAGGTGGCCTATATATAGATGAAAGTAGGATTACAGACCCTAAACTAACTATAAAAACTGAGGATTTTATAGATAACAAAATTCTAATAAGAAAAGGTAAAAAGGTATATCATCAGATAAAAATTAAATAACTTTTCATTTAAACAACTATTAAAAGAAAGTTCTACTAATTGTGGTAGAACTTTTTCTTTTTACTAGTCTTTTCCCACCTCACCATATTCTAAGGGTTGATAGACAAGCTATGAGTGATATACTCAATAACAAATAAAAAAATAATAAGGGGGATAGATGGAACCTTAAAAAACTTAGGAGGGTATTTAATGAAAAATAATTTTAAAAAAGTTATTTTATCTTTATCAATAGCTCTAGTAATTCTAATGTCAGGAAATTTAACTTTTGCAAGTAGTTTTAGAAGGGTAAATTATTATTCACCACATAAAAATAATAATTTGTACAGTTATATATCAAACTATTACTCTAAGTACTATAGAGATTATTATAAACCTAACCAAGAAACACCTAACAAACCTAATGATGATAAAGAACAACCTGTAGAACCAGAAAAACCAGTAGAAAAGCCTACTGAAAATACAGAGCCTAATATTACTGATCAAACTAAGGCTGTAGAACTAGAAGTTGTTAGATTAGTTAATGAGGAAAGAAAAAAAGCTGGACTAGCTTCTCTTACTCATAATGATGAACTCTCAAGAGTTGCTAGATTTAAATCCCAAGACATGGCTGACAAAAATTACTTTAGCCATAATTCCCCAACTTATGGCGATCCTTTCACTATGATGAAAAATTTTGGTATAAATTATAGGACTGCTGGGGAGAATATAGCTAAAGGCTATCCAAATGCTCAATCTGTTGTAAAGGGCTGGATGAATTCACCAGGCCATAGGGCCAATATACTTAACCCTAAATTTGGAACTATTGGAGTAGGATATGTAGTTAAGAATGGAACCACTTATTGGACACAAATGTTCACAAATTAAATCTTTTTAATACAAACTTGACTTTTTGAAGTAAAGTAGTTAGAATTCTAATAGTAAGGATTCTAACTACTTTTTTTATGTGGTGATAAAATGGATAATGACGATGTAAAAAAGACTAGATATAATCTAGTCAAATTTATTTCTCAATTTCATAAACTTTTTGCTGATATTTTTAAAAGAGATCCAAATGATAAGTATTGCTGTAATAAAAATCAAACAAGGGCAATTCTTTTCATAGGTAGAAACGCAACAACTACTCCTACTATATTAGGTCAATCTATAGATATGGAAAAGGGTAGTTTAACTACCTTATTAGGTTCTCTTGAAGAAGCTAACCTTATCTTTAGAGAAATAGACCCATCTGACAAAAGAAGAACCTTAGTCCACCTTACAGAAGATGGTAAGGTTTATTATAATGAATTAGAAAACAAATTTAATGAAAAAATAGAAGAAGTTTTTAGTAGTTTATCAAAAGAAGATTTAAGGATTTTTAGCAATAACTTAGAAACTTTAGTTAAGATTTTGGAAAAGGGAGAAGGATATAATGACAGATAAAAATATAGAACGTTCAAAGATGCTAGGAGAAGAAGATATAAAAAGTCTTCTTCTTAAATTTTCTATACCTGCTATTGTAGGTATGGTGGTCAATGCTTTATATAATGTAGTAGACCAGATATTTATAGGGAAAGGTGTAGGCAGCCTAGGAATAGCAGGAGTATTTATTGGTAATCCTATTGCTTTAATATTAATGGCCTTTGGTATGTTAGTTGGAATTGGAGGTAATTCACTGGTTTCTATACGATTAGGCCAGAATAGAGATGAAGAAGCACAGAAAATTTTTGGAAATTCTTTTGTACTATTGATTATTATTTCTTTAATTCTTAGTACAGTAGGTTTAATTTTCCTGGAACCTATGCTTAGATTTTTTGGTGCAAGTGAAACTATTTTACCTTATTCTATGGCTTATATGAAAATAATATTACTAGGTGCCCCATTACAATCTATAGGTTTTGGTTTAAACAACTTTATAAGAGGAGAGGGCAATCCTAGAACTGCAATGACTACTATGCTACTAGGTGCAATACTTAATACTATTCTAGACCCTATATTTATATTTGTATTTAACATGGGGATTAGAGGAGCTGCATTAGCTACTATTATTGCCCAAGGCGCATCGGCTATATGGGTTATTAGATATTTCTATAGTGATAAAAGTATGTTAAAACTTAAAAAAGAAAATATGAAATTAGAAAAAAATATAATTAAAGAGATTATCTCCATCGGGTTTGCTCCCTTTAGTATGCAATTAGCAGCCAGTACAGTAACTATGTTTTTAAACAATAGTTTAAACACCTATGGTGGGGATATGGCTGTTTCTAGTATGGGAATTATCCATAGTATAACTTTGATGACGTTAATGCCTATATTCGGAATCAACCAGGGTGTTCAACCAATTATCGGTTTTAATTATGGAGCTGAAAGATATGAACGAGTTAGAGAAGCTTTAAGGATAGCCATAATATCTGCAACTACAATTGTTGTAATAGGGTTTATTATTATTCAAACTATGCCAGAAAAGATTTTTAATATTTTTATGGAAAAAGGAACTAATATAGATGAGTTAATGGCGATTGGAGTTAAAGGATTAAGAATAAATTTATCTATGTTACCTGTTATAGGTTTCCAAATCGTCAGTTCCAATTACTTTCAGGCTACGGGCAAGCCTAAAAAGTCTGCATTTTTAGGTTTATCTAGACAAGTTTTAATACTGATTCCAGCCTTAATTATATTACCAAGATTCTTTGGTCTTACTGGTGTATGGGCAGCAGCTGCAGTGTCTGACTTACTTGCAACTATTACCACTGGACTTTTCTTATTTTATGATTTAAAAACTTTAGGCGGGGAACCTCAAAGCTAGTATAAACCTTCCATACTAGCTTTTTTTAATTATATCTATAAAATTTTTAGTAATTTTAGCTGTCAATCCCCATATAATATAATTTTCATATTCATAAAAATAAACGGAATGCTTTCCTCTATCCCAATTATAATCTTCCCCATTAGGTACCATCTCATAAGGGAAGTCTTCTCCCGTTACAGTTTTCAAATCTATATAATATACATTAGGCTGGTTTTCTAAGAAAAACTGAAAAGGCACTGTAAATATATGATCAACTTCCTCTTTATTATATTTTATTTTATCTATATGAACGTCCTTAATTATACCTAAAAAAGGATACATAGATGAGTTAGAATGAGATATAAGATAATCCAATTGACCAAGTATTTTAATATTATCTTCTTTTATATTCAATTCTTCACAAGTTTCTCTTATAGCAGTTTCCTTAAAACTTTCCTTTCCTTCTACTGCTCCTCCTGGAAAGCATACTTCTCCTGGTTGTCTTTCCAAACTTTTAGCCCTTACTTGGTATATTAATTTCCAATCATTCTTAATTTTAATTAAGGGCACCAGAATACCATAGTTATAAATAATATCCATAGGTTTAGGTATTCTATTTTTAATTCTTTCTTCAATTAAATTAATAATCATAAAATCCTCCATAAATAAATTAAGCGGTCATAAATGACCGCTAATAATTTATATTTATAGTAATTCTTCTCCTTCATTCCAATTTGCTGGGCATAGTCCACCAGCTTTTAGAGCTTTCAATACTCTTAATGTTTCATCAACACTTCTTCCTATATCATTATCATGTATTACAGAATATTTAACTTCTCCTTCTGGATCAATTATGAATAGTCCTCTTAAGGCAACTCCTTCTTCTTCAATTAATACTCCATAATTTTTTGCTACTTCTTTAGTGATATCTGATGCAATTGGGAATTTAACTTCACCTAAACTGCTATTTATCCAAGCTTTATGGGAATGTTCGCTATCTACACTTACTGCTAATACATCTGCTCCTTCTTTTTTGAAATCTTCATATCCTTCACTAAATCCTGTGATTTCTGTTGGACATACAAATGTAAAATCTAGTGGATAGAAAAACATTACTAACCATTTTCCTTTATAATCATCTAAATCAACTTTAATAAAATCTTTTCCATCACCTGTTACAGCATTCATTTTAAATTCAGGTGCTTTAGTTCCTACAAATCTTTGCACTGTATATTACCTCCTATTATTTTACTCTTTCACTATTATATATATTCCCTATATTTTTCAGTATAAACACAAAAAATAAAAATGACTATAGAAAATATCTATAGTCATTTTAAACTAATTCATTTAATTTATCTCTATCTAATATAATAATTTTTCTATGTCCTACTAACTTTATCCAACCTTTATCTTGAAAATAAGATAGTTTTCTACTTAAAGTTTCTTGACTCATTCCTATATGGGAGGCTAAATCTCCTTTGCTCATGTTAAGGATTACTTCGTTTTTTTCATTTGCTAAGTCTAGAATAGTTTCTACAATCCTGCTTTCTACATCATGAATCCCCAAATATTCTATTAAGTTTTCAGCCTTTCCTAAACGACTACTTAATTCCTCTAAAATCTTAAAAGCTATAGATGGATATTTATCCATTAGCTTTTTCATTTCATCACCATCAATTATGCATACACTAGTATCCTCTAAAGCTTCTGCATTATCTAATCTTGGAGTTTTAATAAATAAAGAAAGTTCCCCCATAAAATCTCCAGCCCCTAATATTCGTATAACCTGTTCTTTACCATTATGAGAAAGTCTAGTTATTTTAACTTTTCCTTTATGAACAACTAAAAGTTTCTCTCCCTTCTCACCAGTTATATAAATCATTTCGCCTTTTTTATACTTTTTACTTCTTTTAATACTTGCTACTTCTAACATTTCATCCCAGGTTAAATTGCTAAATATGGGCACCGATTCTATACATAGTTTACCTTTCTTACTACGATAACAATTACAATCCACAAAAACACCTCCAAACATAAGAAGTTCATTATATTTATTATAACAAAATAGAGACTACTTTTCACTTCTAACAAAATAAAAAAATTCTAGGATTTTTCATCCCAGAATTTCTTACTAAAATTACTTACTTTTTTTAAATATACTTTTTAACCACTCTATAAAACCTTTTTTCTTTGTATCTTCTTCAGGTACTTCTACTTCCTCTTTTTCTTCAACCTTATCTATTCCTTCAGTTTTCATTACAAATTTGACACTACCATCCATATCTTCATTTTTACCGGTAAAACTATCATATTCTTTTGAGATTTTAACTAACTCATCTTTAGTACTTAAAATTTCATCTATATCTAAGTCACTATCTTTTATTCTATTATTAATTTCTGAAATTCCTTCCTCATGGAATTTTTGCACACCTTCATTCAATTCTTTTGAACCATTCTCTAATTTATTTGCTCCTTGCTTCAACTCTTTACCGCCATTATTTAATTCATTTGTTCCTTTTGCTAGTTCATTAGTTCCATCCTTTAACTGTCCAGTACCTTTTGATAGTTCATTTAATCCACCTGAAAGCTTATTAGTTCCTTTAGAAAGTTCTCCCGTACCTTTAGAGAATTCTTCTGAACCTTTTTTTATTACTCCAGCATTTTCATCAAGTTTATTTGCACCATTTTGTAGTCCTTTACTACCTTTTTCTAACTCTCCAGATGCTTCTTTTAATTGTTCAGTTCCCTTAGCTAGTTGCTCTAGTCCATTTCCTATTTCTTCTTGTCCTCCATTTATTTTATCTAAATTTTCACTTAGCTCTTCTGAACCAGCTTTCGCCTTTTTTAATCCTTCCTCTAATTGATCTATTCCTTCAATTATTTGAGTACCTGAACCTTCAAGACCCACTAAAGCCTCATTTTGTTTTTCAAGACCTTCTAACATTTGTCCACCAAGCTCTCCTAACCCTGGAGTCTTTGCAACAATTTCAGCCGCAGCTTTTAATTTCCTATTACCTTCTAATAATAAACCGATTACTTCTAATTCCTTTTCTTTTCCTTTCTTAATCGTATCTAATCCTTCAATACTTTCTTCTAATCCTTCTGTTAAATTATCTTGGCCTTCTTTTACTTTCCCTGTTCCATCTACTAATTCATCCATACCTTTTTTCATTTTCTTCGTATTTTCTGGTATTTGACCTACTCCATCTGCTACCTTTTTAGCACCAGCAGAATATTGGTTTGACTTGTTACTAAACTCTATAGCTCCATTTGACCATTCTTTTGTTCCATTCCCTAAAGTTTTACCGCCCTTACCTAATTCTTTTGCACCTTTCTCTATATCTAAACTTCCTGTATAGGCTGAATCAATTCCATCTTTTAATTGTCCAGAACCTTTATTTAATCCTTCAGCCCCTGTTTTTAGTTGACCTAATCCATTAGTAAATCCATCGATTCCATTATTTAAAGAGATTTGTCCTTCATATAAGGAATTAGCTCCTTCACTTAACTTTTCACTTGCTTCCTTTATTTTATTTATTCCATCTATTAATTCATCTAAGCTTTCTGCATTCTCAATGTCTTTCATTTCTGGTAAATCTGAAGTTACAGTAACTACTATAGGACTCATTTCAAAATTATCTGTTGTTGCTGTAATTTCTAAATGTTCTGGGATATCAATAATGTCTTCCTTTAAATTAAGACTTTTATTTAACCCTGGTATAGTTGCAAAACTTACTATTTGATTGCTACCATCAGACAATATTTTTCCGCTATTTACTTCAACATCTGCAAACTTATCAAGAGGTAAGTTAACCACTGTTACTGCCATTAATGGATTATAAACTATTTTTTTCCCGCCATTTTTAGTAGATATAGCATGACTCTCTTTATTATCTAATTTTATTTTAATTTTAACATCACCAGATTTTCCTGCCATATCCTCTGGTTTCATTTCTTTATTATCTAAATAATACTTTACTTTCATTTCAATAGGTAACTTTTTATCAGTTTTACCTTGGTAAAATATGTCTTTCTTCCCTGTATTCCAAATTATTTCCCCATTTTTCGTTTCAGGTTTTTCTTCTCCTTTTACATTTACAACATCTTTTAAAGAAGTTTTATCTTCTACTTTATTTAGTGGTGAATCTGAATGAAGCCATATACTTGAAGTTTTTTCTATTGGACGACCCTTAGTATCCAAATTTACATAAACTGTTTCTTCTTTTTCAATATTACCTTTTGTTTTTGCAAAAGAAAAACTTGGTACCACCATAACTAAAACTATTGCTAAACTAATTGTTTTTTTAATTTTATTATTTATTTTCATAGATAACACTTCCTTTTCCATCTATCTTTCTATTCTCATTACTCCAATTCTTTGACGTCACTTTTATAAGACCTTCTCCAGCTAATAAGATGCCTGGCAATATAAATAATATTACTCCAGTACTTATTAGGGCACCTCTTGCAATCATGGTACTTAAACTTTTAATTATTTCTATATCTGAAAGAATAGCTACACCAACAGTAGAACCAAAGAATGTTAAGCCACTTGTTACAATAGCCTTTGACGATTCTCTTACAGTGATTTCCATAGCTTCATATTTTTCATGTCCATTTTTTATTTCTTCCCTAAAACGTGTCGTTAAAAGTATGGCATAATCCACTGTAGCCCCTAATTGTATTGATCCTATTACTATTGAGGCTATAAAAGGTATAGAGTGATTTAAATAATAAGGTATACTCATATTTATAAATATAGCAAGCGTTATAACTAATACGAGAAATACAGGTATGGATATTGATGTAAATACTAACATTATTATAAAAAACACTGCTAATATGGAAATTATATTTACTCTTTTAAAATCACTATCTGCAATTTCTACCATATCCTTAGTTAAAACACCTTGGCCAGTGACAAGTCCTTTTTTATCATAAGTTTTGACTACTTTGTCTATATCCTTTATTTGTTCTTCACTTTCTTTAGTAGCTGATTTATAACTTGAATTAATCATTAAAAGTTTATAATCACCTTGTTCAAACTTTTCCTTTATTTCCTCTGGTATAAAATTTTCAGGCACTCTAGGTCCTAGAAAACTCTCATAACTAAGAACCTTTTCTACCCCATCTAATTCCTTTATTTCTCCTATCATTTCCTTTATTTCATAACTTGGAATATCCTTTGAAACTAATATAGAATGGGTTGTTATCATATTAAACTCATCCTTTAGTTTCTTAAATCCTTCTATAGAAGACATATCTTTTGGTAAAGATTCGTCTAAATTATAGTACACATCATTATTTTTTTCACCATAAAAAGCAGGTATAAATATTAAAAGTGCCAATACAATAAATAGCTTATGATGTTTGGTAACTAATTTGGCTAATCCATTAAAATTAGGAAGAACAGTTTTGTGGCTAAATCTATTAATCACTTTATCTAATGCCAATATAAAGGCTGGCAAAACTGTTATTACTGAAATTAATCCTAAAACTACACCTTTAGCCATTACAAATCCTATATCTTTCCCTATAGTTAATTCCATAAAGGCTATTGACAAGAAACCTGCTATAGTTGTTAAAGAGCTACCCATTATGGAGGATGCAGTTTTTTCTATTGCAGTAGCCATAGCTAAAGTTTTGTCTTCTTCTTGCTCTTTTTCTTCAGTATACCTATGGAGTAAAAATATTGAATAATCCATAGTAACTCCTAACTGTAATACAGCTGCCAAAGATTGAGTAATATATGAAATTTCTCCAAAGATTATATTTGTACCAAAATTATACAATATTGCATAACCTATACTCACTAATATTACTATAGGCATGAAAGTTGATTCTAATGTTAAGGCTAATATTATAGCTGCTAATACTACTGCTAACCCAACATATAAGGGGGTTTGTTTGTCCGATAATTCTATAGTGTCTTTAAGTACTGCCCCCATACCGCTAAAGAAACATTGCTTATTTAATAATTTTCTTATATTAGTAATTGCATCTTGAGTAATATCAGCAGATGCCTCGTTAGAAAACTGAATCATTACTAGGGTCGAGTTTTCACTATAGAAAATATCTTTTATCTCATTAGGTACTATGTCTTTTGGTATAGTTGTATCTACATAATCGTCTAACCAAACAACTTTTTCTACACCCTCTACTTCCTGTATTTTTTCTTTTAATTTTGAAACATCTTTCGGTTCCATATTTTCAATTACTATCATGCCATTTGCTGAATTATTAAAAACATCATTAAGTATTTCTTGTCCTTGTACTGATTCTAATCTTTTAGGCAAATAAGTTAATATATCGTAATTTATTCTAGTCTTTGCCATTCCATATATAGATGGCAACAGAAGTAATGTAGCAATTATCAAAACTAAACCTTTATGTTTTGATATAAAAAGTCCAAATTGATTCATGGAATCATCTCCTATATCATTTTCTTTATAGTTTCAAATAGTATTGGTTTCATTTCATCAATATTCGTTGGCTCATTTAATATAATACAGCTATAACAAACTGAACCTGTAAGTTCAATAATCATGAACAGTATCTTTTCCATATTATCTCTACTTAAACCCGAGGATTTAAGGCCTTCCTCAAACATTAAGGAAATATCTTGTATTTCACCATAATCTTTATATGCCTTTCTAAATACACCCCAAGATAAATTTTTATATATAAGTTTTAGAAGATGTTTATCTTTCTTTAAATATTCAATAATATAATCTATAAAAAATAATAGTCTTTCTTCAAAACAAATAAAATGATTTAATTCTGTCTCTTTTATTGCTTCAGTCAATATTAGTGAACTCTTATCAAGTATAATTCTATCTAAAATATCATATTTGTTTTTGAAATAAAGATAAAATGTTCCTTTAGCTACTCCTGCCTCTTTAACAATGTCATTTATGGCTGTAGAATGTATACCCTTTGTTGTAAACAATCTATAGGCAGCCTCAAACAAAGATTCTTCCTTTTTCATTTTATTTCTCTCAACTTTTGACTTCAACTCATATATCACCTCCAAATAAAAATGACCATCGGTCAATAGTATTTATTATAATACTATAATGACCAATGGTCAATAATTTTATTCAAAGTTTTTATTTTTAAAATATTCTGCAATATTAGGCAAAGGTATAAGATATACCTGAAGCCCTTCACCTTTAAGGTATGTAATAAAAAGAAAAACTTCTAATAAATTAAACTTTGATTTAAAAACTTTGTACAAAAAAAAAAA
>NFYZ01000902.1_pt1 | contig 15225 bp, 11 predicted proteins | sample 1092561 | NCBI WGS metagenome assembly NFYZ01 (sample SAMN03609887, study PRJNA323583) | gut metagenome | isolation source: feces | host: Rattus norvegicus | place: Malaysia | collected 2013 | reverse complement strand
TTCACTGTTTCTTCATAGAAATCTGCCAATTCTCTAGTATCAGTTAAAACTTCTGCATCATATTCTGGCAGATCATATTCTTCCATAAATCTTGCTTTTTTTGCTTCAGGTAATTCAGGTAAGCTTTTTCTGATCTCTTCTATCCATTCATCCTCTACATCTATTACTAATATATCTGGCTCTGGAAAGTATCTATAATCAGAAGCTTCTTTTTTCTCTCTCATTATTACTGTTTCATTTTTTACCTCATCCCATCTTCTAGTTTCCCTTATAGTATTTTTTCCTTCTTCTAATAGAGAAATATGTCTTTTTCCTTCATATTCCATAGCCTTTACTGCTGCGCTAAATGAATTTAAGTTCTTTAATTCTGTTATATTAGTCTTTTTACCAGTCTCCTCATCTACTACATTTATATTTACATCACAGCGAAGAGAACCTTCCTCCATTTTACAGTCTGACACTCCTATATATCTTAAAGTTGCTCTCAGCTTTTCCAGAAAACTTCTGGCCTCTTCAGGAGAATTCATATCTGGCTCAGTAACTATTTCAGCAAGGGGCACTCCACTTCTATTATAATCTAATAATGTATCATGGGCTTCAGTATGAACAGATTTCCCTGTATCTTCTTCTATATGAATCCTCATTAATCTTATCTTTTTCTTTCCTTCTTCTGTATCAACTTCTAAAAATCCCCCATCACATAAGGGAGTTTCATCTTGGGAAATCTGGTAACCTTTAACTAAATCAGGATAAAAATAGTTTTTTCTATCCATGTTACTTTTATTTGCAATTTTTGAATTAAAAGCTATTCCTGCTTTTATACCATATTCTACTACCTTTTTATTTAATACTGGTAAAGCCCCAGGTAATCCTAAACACACTGGACAAGTATGGGTATTTGATTCTCCACCAAATTCAGTAGTACAACTACAAAATATTTTTGTATCCGTCATAAGTTCTGTGTGTATTTCAAGGCCTATAATAGTCTTATATGCCATTTTCTTCACCCCTTAAACTTGGTACAATCTTTTCTATACCACTATTCTTCTCATACATATAGGCTACATTTAATAGAAGATCCTCTTTAAACTTGTCTCCAATAAATTGTAATCCAATTGGTAATCCATTAACATATCCACAAGGAACAGATATAGCACAAGTTCCAGATAAATTTATAGCAGCTGTTAAAGCATTTCTTAGATTATTTGAAATAGAGTTTTCCACATCTTTTCCTAAATCGAAAGGTAAATCTGCTGTAGTAGGAGATATTAATAAATCATATTTTTCAAAAGCCTTTTCAAAATCCTTAATAATTAAGGTTCTCACCTTTTGTGCCTTTTCAAAATATTCTTTTCGTTGTTTACCACTAAGAATATATGTACCTAGCATAATATTTTCTTTTACCTTCTCTCCTAAGCCTTCATTTCTACTATCCATATATAGTTCATCTATACTAGAATAGTCTTCAGTTCTATATCCAAATCTTACTCCATCCATTCTAGCCATACTAGCACTAGCCTCAGCAGTAGATATTATAGAATAAGTTTCTAATACATAATTAAGATAAGGTAAGGACACTTCTTCTACTGTAGCCCCTAATTTTTCCATAACCTTAATACTATTTTTTATTTTTTCCTTTATTTCACCATCTAGACCTTCTCCAAAAAATTCTTTTGGTAATCCAATTTTCATACCTTTTATATCTTTATTAATATTTTCTATATAATCTACTTGGTCTACATTAATGGATGTAGAATCTCTTCTATCGTAACCTGAAATTATATTTAAAAGAAATCCAGCATCTTTTACATTCTTAGAAATAATTCCTACTTGATCTAAAGAAGGTGCAAAAGGTATTACACCATATCTAGATATTAAACCATAACTAGGTTTAAAGCCTACTGTTCCTGTAAAAGCTGCTGGTTGTCTTACAGACCCTCCCGTATCAGTCCCAAGGGATATAGCTGCTTCCTCTGTTGCTACTGAAACGGCTGAACCTCCACTAGAACCTCCAGCAACTTTATTTAAATTATAAGGGTTTTTTGTAGAACCAAAATAGGAATTTTGAGTTGATGACCCCATAGCGAATTCATCCATATTAGTTTTTCCTATTATTATACCGTCTTCTTCTTTTATTCTTTCAATTACTGTAGCATCATAAGGAGGTATAAAATTTTCTAACATTTTTGAACCGCAGGTTGTCTTCATATCTTTTGTTACAATATTGTCTTTTATTGATATAGGTATTCCTGCTAATACTCCTACTTTTTCCCCTTTTGATATTCTTTCATCTATTTCTTTTGCTTTTTCTAAAGCTTCTTCCTTATTTAATATTATAAAAGCATTTAACTTTTCATCTACATCTTCTATTCTTGTAAAATAGGTCTCTATTATCTCTTTACTAGTAACTTCTTTATTTTTTATTTTTTCAGCTAATTCTCTAGCTGAAAGTGATAGTATATCCAATTTTTTCACCTCTCTAATCTAAAACTTTAGGTAATTTAAAATATCCAAATTGTTCATCTGGAGCATTTTTAAGGGCTTCTTCTCTGGAAAAGCTTTCCCTTATGACATCTTCTCTTAAATATTGATAATTATTATTTACTTGATAAGTTGGCTTTACACCTTCTGTGTCTATTCTTTGTATTCCATCTATATATTCTATTCTTTCATTAAATGTTTCTGTAAAAAGCTCTATTTCCTCTTCAGAAAACTTAAGCATTGATAATTTAGCAATATTTTTTATTTTTTCCCTAGAAATCATATTTTTCTACCTCCTTTAAACATAAAGTACATCTTATATATTTTACCACCTAAAGAACTTAAAAATCAAATAACAAAGACTCTAATTTATAACTAGTATAAATCCCTAGAATATTCTAGGGATTTCACCTTTATATTAAAATCTTTAATCTTTCTTCATCTATAATTTCCACACCTAACTCTACACCTTTATCATATTTAGAGCCTGGATTATCTCCTACAATAATAAAATCTGTTTTTCCACTTACACTTCCCGTTACTTTTCCACCCATTTTTTCTATTAAGTCTTTTAATTCCTTCCTAGTATAATTTTCTAGGGCTCCAGTTATAACTACTGTCTTATTAGTAAATATAGATTCTTCCACTATATCTTCTTCATAATGGGTTTTAACACCTTCCATTAATAATTTATCTATACTAGAAAGTATTTTAGGGTCATGGAAAATTTCTATAATACTTTCTGCTATTACATCGCCTATATCCGGTACACTAATTAGTTCTTCGTAACTAGCATTCTTTATATTATCTAAAGTTTTAAAATGTTTTGCTAAATCCCTAGCAGTTTTAAGCCCTACATTTGGAATTCCTAAGGCGTATATAAATGCATCTAAAGTAGTATCCTTACTGTTTTCAATTGCATTTAATAAGTTATTAGTTTTCTTTTCCTTAAAGCCTTCTAATTTTATTAAATCTTCGTATTCTAATTCATATATATCCGGTATATCTTTTAAATCTAATTCCTCAAACAATTTTTCCGCTGTCTTTTCACTAAAACCTTCTATATCCATAGCATCCCTGCTGGCAAAATGGACCATTCTAGATACTAACTGAGGTTTACAAGACAATGAATTCGGACAAAACATATGAACACCATCCTGTATTAATTCACTGCCACAAGCGGGACAATGGGTAGGCTTTTCTATTGGTTGTGTTTTTTCTTCTGTGTCCATTATTCCCATTATCTCTGGAATAACCTCATTAGATCTACGAATAAGGACTTTCGAATTAATAGCTACTTTTTTTCTTTGAATATCATCCCAATTATTTAATGTGGCCCTTCTTACAGTGGCCCCGGCTATTTCTACTGGTTCTAAAATAGAAATAGGTGTTACTTTACCTGTTCTTCCAACATTCCATCTGACTTCTAATAATCTAGTAGTAGTTTCCTCTGCTTCAAATTTATAGGCTATGGCCCAACGAGGAAATCTCATAGTATATCCTAATACTTCCCTGGTTCTTATATCATTTATTTTAATTACAATTCCATCAGTTAAAACATCTAAATTACTTCTTTCATCATCTAATTTTTCTATTTCTTCAACAACTTCTTCTATAGTGGAAAGTTTTTTAGCATAATCAAATACAGGTAATCTATTATCTTTTAAAAATTGTAACATTTCTAAATGAGTGTTAAACTCTTTTCCTTCTATATATCCTATATTGTAAATATACCCTACTAAATTTCTTTCTGAAGTTATTTTAGGGTCTAAATTTCTTAAAGCCCCTGCTGCTGCATTTCTTGCATTTTTAAGTGGTTCATCACTAGTTTTATTATACTCTTCAAGAGCAGATATAGGCATAAGACCTTCCCCTTGGACTTCCATTACTCCATCAAAATCAATTTTCAACGGAATATTTTTTATAGTTCTTATTTGGGGTAATATTGCCTCTCCAATGAATCCATTACCCCTTGTAGCCCCTTGAACTAATTCTCCGTTTCTGTAGGTTAAATTTATAGTTAAACCATCAAATTTATATTCTAATACATAGCTTGGTTCTGGTAATTTGTCTTCATAGCTTTCATTATATTGACTAATAAGTCTTCTCACCCTATTGTCCCAATTTCTTAACTCATTATAATTTTGACTTTTATCTAAACTCCACAATCTTCCTAAATGAGTATGTCTTTCAAATTTATCTAATATTTCTCCCCCTACTCTTTGGGTTGGAGAATAGGGATAAATTATATTAGTCTCCTTTTCAAGCCTTGTTAATTCATCATAAAGCTTGTCATACTCTTTGTCACTTACTAAAGGGTCGTCTAAAGTATAATAATGATAATTTAGTTCATTTATTCTATCTATAAGCTCTTCCATTACCTTTCTCTTTTCCTCCATTACAGCACCTCCTAAATTACCTCAATGGGAGCTACAGAAAGAAGTAATTTTTTTAGTCCTTCCCTGTCAAAAGCTATAGTTATTTCTTTATCTCCACCATTATCTCTAATTTGAACTACTATTCCTTCTCCCCATTTTTTATGTCTTATTTTATCCCCTACCTTTATATTGCCTTTACTCTTACTAATAGTTTTTTCCTTTTTAAAACTATTAGTAAATCTTCTAATCCTTAAGGGACTGTCATTAAAACTTGTACTTTCTTCTTGGGGAGATTCCCCTCTACCTTCTCTATCACTGCATATTAAATTGTCTGGTATTTCTTTTAAGAATCTAGATGGAATACCATAAGTAGTTCTTCCATAAATTGTTCTCAATTTTGCATTTGTAATATACAATAATTCTTCTGCTCTAGTTATAGCTACATAACAAAGTCTTCTTTCCTCTTCTAGCTCCCCTTCGTCTTCCATTGCTCTAGATATTGGGAATAAACCTTCTTCCATTCCCACCATAAATACTACTGGAAACTCTAACCCTTTAGCTGAATGGACTGTTAACATAGTAACTGAATTTTCAATATCCTCCGTTTTATCTACATCTGAAAGTAAAGATACAGAAGCAAGAAAGTCTTCTAATGTACCATCTTCATTTTGTTCTTCAAAGTCTATGGCTACAGATACAAACTCTTTTATGTTTTCCAGTCTAGTTTGAGACTCAATATTATCTTCTTCCTCTAATTTTTTAACATATCCTGTTTCTTCTATTACCTCTTCTATAAAATCCTTTACGCCTATTAACTCTTTTAATGCTATAAGTCTATTTATCATATCTATAAAAGAATTAAGATTATTAATAGCTCTTTTTGATAATCCTGGTATTTCTTCAACACTTAATAATGCACTATATATACTTTCTCCAGTTCTATCTGCATATTCCTCTATTTTCTCCATAGTAGCATTGCCTATTCCCCTTCTAGGTACATTTATTATGCGTCTTAATGATATATTGTCTACAGGATTTTGAATTACATTTAAATAGGCTACTATATCTTTTATTTCTCTTCTATCATAGAATCTTAGGCCTCCAACAAGTTTATAAGGTATATTTTTTCTCATAAATACTTCCTCGAAGGACCTAGATTGGGCATTGGTTCTATATAAAATAGAAAATTCTGAAGTATTATACCCTTTTTCTATAAGCTCTTCTATTTTATCCGCTACAAAATATGCCTCTTGATGAGAATCTGGTAAATTTTCTATAACTACTGGACTTCCTTTTTTATTGTCTGTCCACAGCTTTTTATCTTTTCTTTCATTATTGTTTTTTATAACATGGTTTGCCACTTCTAATATATTTTGAGTAGAACGATAATTTTGTTCTAGTTTAATAACATTGGTACCTTTAAAATCTTTTTCAAAATCTAATATATTGGTAATATCTGCTCCTCTCCATCCATAAATGGAATTATGAACTACTATATCTTCGCAAATATATTGTCTAAAATTAGGAACTGAAATATCATATACAAACCCTTTATATTCTTCTACTATAGTTTCTTCTACTATATCTCCAATTATTTTACCATTTTCATATACTGGAATACTCATATTAGGTCTTATATGAGCAGCAGGCATATAAGTAAAACAAGTATCTTCTGTTAATTTTGCTTTTTGTACTATTTCTACCCCCTTATCTATTCCTTCTAATTCATTACCATATTTAACTGCAGCGTCATAATCCTTTCTTTCTGTTTCAACTCTCCAAGTATCCCTTTGCCCATCTCTTACAGGGAAACCTAAGCTTTCTACTCTATTTTTTAAATCTTCTCCACTAGTATTAAAAGAAATCCTATGACCATACCAGCCAGAGTCTAATCCTGTCTTACGTCCACTAAACATGGATATATTGACAATTCGTCTTGTAGTCTGTCCCCTAATAACTCCATTTGGCCTATAATAATGAGGATATTCTTCAAATAACAATAGATCCTTCATAAGTCCTCTTACATTAAGTTCCGTATCTATTTCAGAAAATAACCTATCTATATATTTTTGTTCTAAAGTCATATTTTTATGTGCAACTTTAAAAACTGAAGTAGGTATCTGATATTTCATAGAAAGTAATTGTTCATAAAACATTGCTTCCCCTTTATTTTGGCAAACTCTCAATATCCAAGCCTTATCTCCATGTTCCTGATTTAACTTAACCAAAAGTCCATTTACTATTTCTCCTTCTCTTGAGCTTACCCCTTGAGTTATACCTATTCTATAGCCTTTATCTTTCCTATACATTAAATATACATAGTAAATCCCTGGTTCTGGATTAAGCTTTCCAAACATAATATGATTGGGAGTTACCTTAATAGTCTTACCTGTTTTAGTTTTTATTTTTATTATAGGTCCTTCATATTCCTTCTTCACAATTTTTTCTACTGTACCTTCTAAAGTTTCTCCCTTACCAGAGGCAGAATAAACCTTATGGTTTTCTACTAAATCTTCAATTAAAACCTCTCCCTCTGGCGTAGTAACTTTAGATCCTTCCACAACACACTGGTCATCGTCGCCTACTACACATATATTTTTATACCTTCTAGCAAATAATCTTATAAGTTGATACTGAGGCTTATTTGTATCTTGAAACTCGTCCACAAATATATATCTAAACTTTTTTTGATAATATTTTAATATGTCTGGATTACTTTGCAATAATTCTACAGTTTTTAATATTAAATCATCAAAATCTAAAGCATTATTCTTCTTTAATTTTTCCTCATAAAGTTCGTATAGTTCTCCTACATTCCTAGAATAAAAATCACTATAATTTTCCTTAATATATAAATCTGGTGGCGTCATACTATCTTTTAGATGACTAATAGCACTTAACATAGCCCTTTCATTATACATTTTATTATCTATATTTTTTTCTTTAATACATTCTTTCATAAGGGTAATTTGATCATCTCTATCATATATAGAAAAGCTTCTTTCATACCCAATTTTGTCTATATCTCTGCGCAATATCCTTACACATATTGAGTGAAATGTTCCCACCCACATACTATCTACATTTTCATTTAATAAATTACCTATTCTTTCTTTCATTTCATTGGCAGCTTTATTAGTAAAAGTTAATGCTAATATATTTCCTGGGAAAACATCATTTTCTTCAATTAAATATGCAACCCTATGGGTTAAAACTCTAGTCTTCCCTGATCCTGCCCCTGCTAAAATTAATAAAGGCCCTTCTGTGTGAAGAACGGCTTTTTTTTGTCTTTCGTTTAAACCTTTTACATAATCCATTTTTTACCACCCCGTTAAACATTCGTTTCCATCTCTTATTATATAATAAAGTTAATATATATTCCATTAAGTATATTAGTATTAAAATCATAGTATCAAAATCTAAAGGTTATTTTAATATTTTAGCTTATTTCTAAATAAAAATCCCATTTCAGGGTATTTTTAATGTATAATTCTGTTATAGAGATTTTTTATATGGGGGAGATCTTATTGAAAAAAACAGTGAGAAGAATAATATCTATAGTATTAATTATTGTAGGGGTTTTTCTATTAATGACTCCTTTTATTACTGATATTATAATTAAATATCAATCTAAAAAACTTTCTGCGGATAATTTAACAGCAGAAGACATAGAGAAAAATAATAAAGCAGAAGTAGAATTTGATTTTTCTAGTATAGAAGATGTAGATATAAATACTGCTATGAACGTAGTTATTGAGCCTGATGAAAGTCTTATTGTAGGTGAACTGGAAATACCAGATTTAAATATTCATTTACCTATTTTAAAAGGCCTAACAAATTCTAATCTTTTAGCAGGGGCTGGAACTATGAAACCAGAACAAATAATGGGCCAAGGCAATTATCCTCTAGCTGGCCATATTATGAAAAATAAAGATTTATTATTTGGCAGTCTAATGGATATAGAGGTAGGTAATATAGTTACTATAACAGATAAGAAAAATGTATATAAGTATAAGATATACGATACTGTTGTAGTTCCTGATACTGCAATGGAAATGCTTTCTGATGAAGAAGCAGAAGAAAGAGGGAAACCAATTATATCATTGATGACTTGTTATTATTCTTCTAAAACTGGAAAGAGATTTTTTGCATTAGGAGAATTGTATGAAGAGTGGGTACCAAAAGGAAGGTTTGAGATTTCTCTTCAATAGGAAAAATCCCATTGTTTAATATTAATTCTCTTTAGAATTAATATTTCTTATTCACTTATAGAAAATAATAAAGAGATTTTTCTCTTCTGAGAAAAATCTCTTTATTATTTTTATTCTTTTTCTACTTCTGCATAACCTAATCTATCAAATACTATACTATAGCCATCAGCTCCATAATTTAATGACCTATTTATTCTACTAATTGTAGCAGTACTTGCACCAGTTTTCTTTTCTATCTCATTATATGTCTTATTCATTGTTAATAATCTTGCCACTTCAAGTCTTTGAGATATAGATTCTAATTCTTTTATAGTACAAATATCTTCAAAAAATCTATAACATTCCTCTATATTTTCTAATTTAAGTATTGCTTCAAACAGGTAGTCCAGTTGCTCACTTTTTATTCTGGATTCATAGCTCACAAAGATATACCCCCTTATCTGAGTTTTGACAAAAAAATCTAGGGCATTATCAGTACCCTAGATTTTTTAATTATATTAAAATAATCCTATTATAGTCCCATCTTCAAGTATATCCATTTTATTGGCTGCAGGTACTTTTGGTAATCCCGGCATAGTCATTATATTTCCAGTTAGTGCAACTAAGAATTTTGCACCAGCTGAAGCTTTTATTTCTCTAACTGTTATCTTGAAGCCTTCTGGTTTGGCTAAAAGACTTGGATCGTCAGAAAGTGAATATTGAGTTTTTGCCATACATATAGGCATTTTATCTAACCCATTTTCTTCTATTTTCTTAATTTGTTTTTCACATTTCTTAGTAAATTCTACACCATCAGCACCATATACCTCTTTAGCTATTGTTTCTATTTTTTCCTTAATGGAAGCATCTGAATCATATAAAAGTTCAAAGTTAGATGGAGTGCTTTCTACAACTTCCACTACCTTATTAGCTAAATCTATAGCACCATCTCCACCTTTACCCCATACTTCTGTTAAAACTGCTTCAACACCTAATTCTTTACACTTTTCAATAACAAGTTCAATTTCTTTATCCGTATCAGTTGGAAACTTATTTATTGATACTATTGCTGGTACACCAAACTTCTTAACATTTTCTATATGTTTTTCTAAGTTTCCAAAACCTTTTTCTAAGGCTTCTAAATTTTCATCATTTAATTCATCTTTGCCTACTCCGCCATGATGTTTAAGTGCTCTAATAGTAGCAACTATTACAGCAGCATCTGGCTTTATATCTGCATACTTACATTTAATATTAAAGAATTTTTCTGCACCTAAGTCTGCACCAAATCCTGCTTCTGTAATTGTATATTCTGATAACTTCATAGCCATTTTAGTAGCTAGAATTGTATTACATCCATGGGCAATATTTGCAAATGGTCCTCCATGGACAAAAGCTGGTGTATTTTCTAAAGTTTGGACTAAATTAGGTTTAATTGCATCCTTTAATAAAAGCGTCATAGCTCCATCAACTTCTAAATCTCTTGCAAAAACAGGTTCTCCATCATAAGTGTGAGCTACAAGGATGCTTCCTACTCTATCTTTTAAGTCTTCTAAGTCATTTGACAATCCTAATATAGCCATTATTTCTGAAGCTACAGTTATATCAAAGCCATCTTCTCTTGGAACTCCATTAGTTCTTCCACCAAGACCTACAACTATATTTCTTAAGGCTCTATCATTCATATCCAATACTCTTTTCCAAACAATTTCTCTTGTGTCAATATTTAATTTATTACCATGATGAATATGATTATCAATTGCTGCTGAAAGTAAATTATGAGCAGTAGTTACAGCGTGGAAGTCGCCTGTAAAATGAAGATTAATATCTTCCATAGGAACTACTTGTGCATATCCTCCACCTGCCGCTCCTCCTTTTATACCAAAACTTGGTCCTAAGGAAGGTTCTCTTATTGTCGTAATAGCTGTTTTACCAATTTTATTAAGACCCATACTTAAGCCAATATTTACTGTTGTTTTCCCTTCACCAGCTGGTGTTGGATTAATTGCAGTAACTAAAATTAACTTTCCATCAGATTTATCTTTCATTTCTTCTAATACGTCTAAGGAAACCTTTGCCTTATGTTCACCATAAAGCTCTAATTCCTTCTCTGATAAACCAATCTTTTCAGCTACTTCTTTAATATGTAGCATTTTAGCCTCTTGAGCAATCTGAACATCTGTTTTCACGCTAACTGCCTCCTTTTTAAATCTACTTCAATTATCTTTTATACAACTACTTAGTATTATACCAAAACTTTGGCACTTTTTGAAATAATTTTATACTTTACCCTTTGATTTATAATATAATAAAAGGTTTTCCCAAAATATAAGGAGTGGTATGGTTACATACCACTCCCTAATTCTAATCCATTAAATGAGTCTCTAAGATTTGTTCTCGTCTAAAGCCTTCAAGTCCTAGATAAAATTCTAAAGAGTTAACTATGTAATCCAATTTTATAGGACCTACCAACTCTGAACCAGTAACTCGTATTCCATATCGAGCTGCTTCTTGTTTTACTAACTCATAAGTTCTATACAATGGAGTCTTTCCACAGTCAAACATATTCATTGACACTACTACTCCATCTCTTTCTGGGAACTTTATACCTACTGCTCTAACAGTTGAAAAACCTCCACTTGGTCCTCTTACTGCTTTAGCAATTGCTTTAGCAATTCCCACATCTTCTGTGTCTAAGAATACATTATAAGCTGTTAATCCTTCTGTTTCAGCACTTACTATAGTTGCTCCAGTATGCGGATCTAACTTTCCATCAACACTTAAATCTGGTTTTCTTTTCTCATAATCAGGATGGTTTGAATCTTCAAGTAATGCTTTCAAACCTTCATATTGTCCTTTTCTTATAAAGGAAATACTTTTTTTATCTTCAGTTTTGGCATTTTCAGCAGAAAAATAAACAGGTTTTTTATATTTCTCAAACAATTCATTTCCTATTTCATCTGCTAACTTTATACATTCTTCAAGGGTTATATTTTTAAAAGGAAATATTGGTATAGTATCTTGGGAACCTATTCTTGGATGAGTTCCTTCTTGCTCTTCCATATTTATTAATTCATAGGATTTACCAGCCATATTTATTAATGCTTCTTTTAATGGTTCTGGTTCACCAATTACAGTAACAACAGTCCTATTAAAATCATGTTCTGGTTCGTAACTTACTAGTGTAACCCCTTCTTTATCTCTAACTTCATCTACTACAGCTTCAATTACATCTTTTCTTCTGCCCTCACTGAAATTCGGTACTGCTAAAATATACTTTTTATTTGTTGCCATAAAATAGACCTCCTTTAATACACAATATTAATCAATTTTATCCTAGCACAAGATAAAAACAATTACTTTGTTACTTCTCTACAAAAATATTGAGAAAGAGGGACGGTCTTTTTTTCTCCATTTGTTTCTGTGATGATGAAAAGAAGCAGTCATATCGTAGTTTATACTAATATCACTGCTTTCAAGGCTTTTATTATTTTCGTTAGAAAATTACAAAACAGTGATATCGACCACAAATTCCGATATCACTGTTTTATCTAAATTAATATTATTTCTTTGGTTTCCATTCCTTCCATACCTTACCCGCCAATTCAGGTGATGGTTTAAGAGTTTTTCCTCCCTCTTCCCAACCTGCTGGCATAACTTCTCCAGTCTTTCTATTGTGTTGGAATCCCTTTAGTTGTCTATGCAATTCTTCTGCATTTCTTCCTACTGGGTCAGTTAATACTTCTGCACCTACTATTTTTCCATCTGGATCTATTATAAATCTACCTCTAATATTTACTCCTGCATCTTCATCATATACATTATACATAGTTCCAATTTTTCCTGCTTGGTCTGAAAGCATTGGATATGGAATACCCCCATCTACCATCTTTGATAATTCTGTTTCATCCCAAATTTTATGTGTAAATACACTGTCTACACTAACTGATAATACTTCTGTATTTAAAGCTTGTAATTCATCATAGCCAACGGCTATTTGTGTAAGTTCTGTAGGTCAGACAAAAGTAAAGTCTCCTGGGTAAAAGCATAATACCACCCATTTACCTCTATAGTCTTCTAAACTTACTTCTTTAATTTCACCATTATGATAAGCCTTTGTTGTAAAAACTGGTGCTTGTCTACCAACTAACATATAATAAAACCTCCTATAAGTATTGTTTTTAAATTTGTTATATAAATAATATACCCATAGAGATTCTTAATAATCATTATATTTGTTATAGATAAACTTAATACTACAGACTATAAAAAAGTGAGAAAAAGGATATCCTTCTTCTCACCTTGTCTTATTTTATCTTTTCACTATTTATATCAATTTCAACTATCTTATTATCATCTTCGTCAGTATAGTTTATAACAATACTTTCATCAGTCACTTCTATATCTCCTAAATAAAGCCATTCAAAAGAAGTTACTTTTTTATATTTATCAATATTTTTATCATATTTCCATACTATAGCATCTGACTTTTCATATGGCCTATGATTATAGTTACTAGTCTCAATATAATATAAAACCTTATTATCATTATATAATGCTTCAACATCCGTTTCTACAAGTTCTGTTTTTAATTTTTCTATCATTTCTTCTGTTATTTCATCAATAGGTTTAGGTATATCTTCTTCATATATAGCTACAATATTTCTATTACCATCCCTATATAGAAATCCAAAGCTGTTTTCATTAGTATACAAATCCAATTTATCTTGTTCTAAATTGAAATCTAAAGGATAATATATATTTTCTTCACTATCATATAAAGATACATTCCCATCATTATTATATATAATTATATACTTTTTATCATTTAATATTAATTGCTGTACATCTATAATATCTGCACCAGTATAAATGTTTGGAATAAAATTATAATTTTCTTTATCTAATAAAAACATTTTTCCCGTATTCTCTAAAGGTTTTTCAAAAGCATGTTCTGATATAATCAGAATATTGTTAGTTCCTGATATAAAATCTACGGGGATATCACAATTTAATTTTTCTTCAATTTTTCCAGTATTAAAATTATATTTGTATATAACTGGTTGCCCTTCACCTTCTTCAAAATCTTCCTTATTCAATACCATCGTTTGATAATATAATATATTACTACTTGCTGATTCTCCAAACCCACCTATTGCTACTATTACTTCACCTTGATATTTATCATTTTTAACTTTATAAGTTTTATTATCAATATTATGTATTTCTACTTCATCTATATCTCCTTTTTTTACTAGACTCATATCATCTAAATCAATATATTTTAACTGAATACTATATTTTCCTTCTTTATAGTTTTCAGTAGTAAAAATAAGGTTATCATCTATTACATCAACAAAAGGCATTTTTAATAACCCTGATTGAGTAAAAATAGTCTTATTCTCTCCTTCATAGGACACTTGTACAATTTCAAGATTTAACTTATTATCTTCTCCCTTATTTGACGCTACTACATAAAAATCTTTTTGATATATAAAACAGCTATTTATAAAATCAAATTCTAGATTTACACTAATTATGTCAAAATTATTACTATTCCTATTCACTGTTGCTAAATCAAAGCCTTTATCTTTCCATAACATAAGGTATAAATTATCATCATCAAACCCTACAAGGTCTATATTTTCATAATCTAATTCTCTATCTAAAGCATATTCAGTTTTAATAGTATAACGATTTATAAAATCTACGTCTTCTGAAATTGATGGAGTTTCTTCCTTGAAAGATAATAGTTTATCATTAAATTCAGATGTATTGACTATTTGAGTTTTACAACCACCTAATATTATAGAAATAATAATTAGAAGTAACCCTAGTCGTTTTACTTTTCACACCCCCTTTAAGCCAAATATTCTTCTAAAAAATTTCTTAGTTAGTGATAAATTTATATTTTCATACTTACTTTTATTATACAATACTTTATATTGATGTAAATATACAAGTGTAATTCTAACAAAAAATTAAAACACACTAGTTTAAAATATTATTTTATTTAGAATATAAACAAATTTAATTTAAGTTTTCTAGATTCGCTGTTCCTTCAATAGTAATTCCATAAAATAGCACTAGTTTGTCAATATTTAAATAATTTACTATAAAGTCACTAGTTATAGTATTATCAGTTACTAATAATAAGTACTCTTACTAATGCAGTT
>NFYZ01007815.1_pt1 | contig 15241 bp, 18 predicted proteins | sample 1092561 | NCBI WGS metagenome assembly NFYZ01 (sample SAMN03609887, study PRJNA323583) | gut metagenome | isolation source: feces | host: Rattus norvegicus | place: Malaysia | collected 2013 | reverse complement strand
AATGTCTTTATTCCTCGAGATTTGCGGGGGTTTTTCTTGAGCGACACTCAGATACCTCCCTAAGCACGATTTTGCTCCTTTCAGTGCTAAGATTTCTCCTTTCACTTCCTTCATAACCTCTAAAGTCGGATGGAAAAACCCCCGCAAATCTCGAGGAAACTGGCATAAAACTCACAAGAAAGGAGGCTTCAAGAATTGAAAAAGGATGCAAACCTCAGTAAAACTGGTTCCAAACGGCGCACAAGACCTGCTATGGACCCCGACACCAGAGAAAACGAAATGATAAATCTGGCAAGCAATCTTGCCGAGCAGCAATTACGAGATGGAACGGCTTCTAGTCAGGTTATCACTCATTACCTGAAACTTGGAACAGCAAAAGCAAGACTCGAAAAGACTCTTCTGCAAGAGCAAATCAATCTTGCCAAGGCAAAAACCAAATCGTATCAAACTGCTGAGCAGACCGAAGCGACAATTCGTGAAGCGGTTGAGGCTATGAAGAGGTATAAAGGCGCTTCGGAGGAAGAGTTCGATGATTCATACCTACAGTGACTTAATCCAACTTAAAACTTTCGAAGAACGATACGAGTACCTAAGAGAACACGGAAGAGTTGGTCAGGAAACGTTTGGATTTGATAGGATATTTAATCAGATGTTCTATAAGTCAGAAGAATGGCTTCAGGTTCGAGACAAAGTAATCGCAAGAGACCTCGGATGCGACCTTGCAGTCGAGGGAAGAGAAATTCCAGAAGGAGTTCCCATTACGATTCATCATATGAATCCGATTCGAATCGAAGACATAAAGAACAATACTGATTTTCTTTTGAATCCAAATTATCTGATTACGACAACATCAAAAACTCACAGAGCAATTCACTATGGGAGTAAAGAACTTCTTGTATTAGACCCAATTGTTCGATACAAGAATGATACTTGCCCCTGGAAGCATTGAGAAAGGAGGAACAATGGATAGTAGCATATTAACATCTGTTAAAAAAGCAATTGGTATCATGGAAGAATACAATGAGTATGATACTCAGATCATTGAGGCCATCAATTCTGTATTCTTTACTCTGAACCAGCTTGGCGTTGGCCCAAAAGAAGGTTTTGCTATAACTGGCATCGCAGAGCGGTGGTCTGATTATATTCCGGACGGAACCAAGCTTCAGGCTGTAAAATCTTACATGAGTCTAAAAGTAAGGTTGCTTTTCGATCCTCCTTCTAATTCTTTCACGTTGACTTCCATGGAAAACCAAGCAAAAGAATACGAATGGCGCTTGAACGTGCAGGTTGAAACGGGAAACTAAGGAGGTGATATTCATGCAAGAAGAAATTATCTACCATCACGGTGTTAAGGGCCAGAAATGGGGCGTAAGACGCTACCAAAATGAAGATGGGTCTTTGACCCCCGCCGGTAAGAAGCGATATGCAGAAGATGCAGATTCTGAAGTTAAGGAATCTCGGAAACAGGATGTTAAAAATCGCAGAACTTTATCTGATTCGGAATTGGAAGCAAAGATTAAGCGTCTTAAAATGGAACGCGAGCTTAAAAGCTTAACGGAAGAGGATATTTCTCCCGGAAAGAAAGCCACAAAGGAAATTTTGAGTTCTGCTGGAAAGAAAGTTCTTAGCGCTGCGGCAGCAGGCGCTTTGGCTTACGGTGTGAAGGTGGCCATGACCAAGCAGTTTAACCCTGCAGAGGCCGCTGCATATATTGCGTCCAATCCGAACAAGAAAAAGTAATCACTTGGAGGTTTGATATATGGCTCTCTCAAATACAGCCGTTCCAAAATACTACGGAGAATTTAGAGACGCCGTAATCAGAGGTGATATTCCGGTCTGTCGGGAAGTTTCCATGGAAATGAACCGGATAGATGACCTTATCGACAACCCGGGTGTATACTACGACGATCAAGCTGTAGAGGGATGGATTGCTTATTGCGAGGATGAGCTAACTCTGACTGACGGTTCAGACTTACATCTTCTCGATACCTTTAAACTCTGGGGTGAGCAAGTATTTGGATGGTATTACTTTGAAGATAAAAGCGTATACCAGCCGTATGAGAATGATCATGGCGGTAGATATGTAAGAAAACGGATTAAGAAACGTCTCATTAACAAGCAATACTTGATTGTTGGACGAGGCGCTGCAAAATCCATGTATGCCTCTGCCGTACAGGCGTATTACCTTGTCGTAGATACGTCTACAACGCATCAGGTAACCACTGCCCCTACTATGCGCCAGGCCGAAGAGGTCATGTCTCCGATAGCGACAGCACTCACTCGAGCTAGGGGACCGGTCTTTAAGTTCATGACCCAGGGCTCTTTGCAGAACACAACAGGCTCGAGGCTTTTAAGACCAAAACTGGCTGCTACCAAAAAAGGAATTGAAGACTTTCTTACCAATTCCCTTTTGGAAGTTCGCCCGATGAAAATCGACAAGCCTCAGGGTCTTCGCTGTAAAATTGCCACGATTGACGAATGGCTTTCTGGCGACGTAAAAGAGGATGTCATGACTCCTTTGGAACAAAGTGCGTCCAAAGTAGATGACTGGTTGATTATCGCTACTAGCTCGGAAGGTACTGTCCGAAATGGTAGCGGTGATACAATCAAAATGGAGTTAATGAGTATTCTCAAAGGAGAATACCGAAATCCTCATGTTTCGATTTGGTGGTACAAGCTCGACTCCATAGACGAAGTTGGCAACCCTGATATGTGGTTGAAGGCTAATCCGAATCTTGGAAAGACTGTCAGCTACGAAACCTATCAGACAGAGGTCGAACGTGCCGAGAATGCTCCTGCCACAAGAAATGACACCCTTGCAAAGCGTTTTGGCATTCCGATGGAAGGCTATACGTATTATTTTACGTACGAAGAAACGCTTTGTCATCGTAAACGTGATTTCTGGGGTATGCCTTGCGCTCTTGGAGCCGACCTTTCTCATGGCGACGACTTCTGCGCATTCACATTCCTGTTCCCATTAAAGGACGGTTCGTTTGGTGTTAAAACTCGAAACTATATTTCTTCTTTGACTTTGAATAAACTGCCCATGGCCATGAGACTCAAATACGAAGAGTTCATGAACGAGGGAAGTTTAATCGTCATGGAAGGAACTGTTCTTGATTTGGAAGCGGTTTACGAAGACCTAGACAATCATATTATTGAAAGAGAGTATGATGTCTGCTGTTTCGGTTATGACCCTTATAATGCCAAGGAATTTGTAGACAGATGGAGTAAAGAGAATGGTGAATTCGGTGTTGTGAAAGTCATCCAGGGCGTAAAGACCGAATCTGTTCCTCTCGGCGAGCTTAAAAAACTCGCAGAGGAGAAAATGCTTCTGTTCGATGAGCAGCTCATGACATTTACAATGGGAAACTGCATTGTGATGGAAGATACGAATGGCAACAGAAAGCTTCTTAAAAAGCGTTACGAAGCAAAAATCGACGCTGTTTCGGCTATGATGGACGCTTTTGTTGCCTATAAGCTCAATAAAGAAGCATTTGAATGAGGAGGTGACTTTGTGTCTGAAATCATTTATCATCATGGCATAAAAGGTCAGAAGTGGGGTGTCAGGCGGTTCCAAAACGAAGATGGAACGCTTACCACAGCGGGAAAGAAAAGATACGCTGATGACTTTTCATATGCCGAGGAGTCTTCAGTATCAATTAAAAAGAATTCTGATGGGTCTGAAACTATACCAAAAGGTTTTAAGTTTAACCGAGTTGGTAAGCAAACTTTTGACCCTAATGCTTCTGGAGCATTATATGTGAGTTATGGAAAACAGGATGCCGCTAGATACGTAAAAAGTCTTGGCCCTACGTTTCTCGGAAAGCTTTTGGGTACTGCGGGGGACACCATACAGCATATATCTGTAAAAAGTGATTTAAAAATGGCGTCTTATGAGCAAACTGCCTTCGAGACCGCAAGTTTTTTAAAAAAACAACAAAGAAGCATTCTCGAAATTCAATGATTCTTTATATTCAACAGTTGTGACCGATGATTTCGATTCACGAATTACCGAAAAAGATTTGGATGCAGCTATAAAGAATCCTTCGGGGAAAGAGGCACAGAAACTTTCGTACGCTGTCAACTCCTTCTTGGGCGACCCAAATTACGTGGAGGTATCTAGCTCTTTATACGAACATTTTCGTTCGAAGGGGTACGATGCTATACCGGATATTCATGATCGTTTTTCGGGTACTTCTGGGTCGGCAACAATCGTCATCAATCCTGACAAGGTGGAGATTTCGTCGATCACGTCCATAACAAAGGACGTCATGAAAGAAGGGAAACAGTACCTGAAAAATTTTGAAAAACTTCCGGTTAACGATATCCTAAAAGATTAAGGAGGTGATATTCATGCAAGAAGAAATTATCTACCATCACGGTGTTAAGGGCCAGAAATGGGGTGTCCGAAGATACCAAAATGAGGACGGCACTTTAACTCCTGCCGGGAAGAAACGTAGAAGTCTTGGACTTGCCGGTGAATTAGCCGTGAAAGGAACTGCATCCATTCACAAAGGAATTTCTAAAATTCAGTCGAAGCAAGCCAAATCTGTGAGAAAAGATGAAGAGAGTATTCGAAGCCAAAAGAATAAAATGCTTTCTTTGAAACGTAAAGACGGAAAACCTCTTTTTACTGAGAAAGATATAGATGACATGATTTCCAATTTCGATAAACGAGCTTCGTCTATCGAATCTAAAGCTAGAAAGCATGAAAAGTTTGCAAATCAGCTTTTGAAAGAAATCGGAGATATAAAAATTCGAGACGCAAAAATGAGAACACAGCAAAAACAATATGTGAAGTTGGATTCTTCTTATATAGAGGCGAAAAAACCGTCTAAAAAAGACCTCCAAAAAGCATATGTAAATCTGGACGATACGTTGAATGGCGCAAAATATTTGAATAAGAAAGCGGCTAAGTACGCAGAGGATGCTCTTGCTGAAATTGATCGTCAATTGTCCAGAAATGACGGCTCTTATGATGCGAAGAAAATAAACGATTTAATTGATAAAGCCATGATGGCAATCGATGATGAACTGGACAAGGAGTGATTTTTTGTGACCTGCGAAATTATTTATCATCATGGTATTAAAGGAATGCGATGGGGTATTCGTAAATACCAAAATGAAGATGGAACTCTAACTCCTGCCGGAAAGAAAAGATATGCAAAGGAGGAGTACAAACAGGCAAAAAAAACTGCGAAAGAAAAATTAAGAACCGCGAGAAGCAATGCAGATTCCCAATATGAAAAAGACATGTCAGAAAAAGGAAGAGCTTTGGAGGCAGTTCGATCAAAATACGATAAAAAAGACGAAGAAACAAAGCGATATTTTGATAACGAAATTGGAAAAGTACAAAAAGAAGCTGATGAAGCAAAAGAAGACACGGATTTCTGGGAACCAGGTACCGATTTTCATAGAGAAGCATCATCTAGGTATATAGATGCCTATAGTCGAATAAATGATCTGCGTGTTCGTGAAGATGCCGTTCTCGTGGCTAATAAATTCGAAAGGGATAACGAGAACATAAAGATAAATGAATTATTTTCTGAAAGTTCTAAAACTGCCGAAAGTAAAAGAGCTTTAGCCTATGAGAAAGCAGGAAAAGAATATGTGGATAGTTTGAAACAAGCAAAAGAAGAATACAAAAAAGCAAAGAGGGGGTGATCGGTCAAAATGGAGTTCTCATTCGCCTCTAGATTGAGAAAAGGTTGGAATGCTTTTTGGAGCCGAGAACCCACGAGAGAGTATCGATATTCTGGTGGATATAGCACTCGACCGGATAGACCAAGGCTTACAAGAGGTGCTGAAAAAACCATCATTAACTCTATATCGAATCGAATTGCTTTGGACGTATCGGCTATTTCAATTCAGCATGTCCGTCTTGATGACAATAATCGATATATGGCAACTATTGATGATGGGCTAAACCAGTGCTTAACGTTATCCGCCAACCTCGATCAAACATCTCGCGCTTTTATACAAGATGCAGTCATCTCTTTGCTTGATGAAGGATGCGTGGCACTATGCCCCATCGAAACATCCGCTGACATTTTCTCAAGTGACTCGTTTGACGTTTATTCGATGAGAACCGGAAAAATTATAGACTGGTATCCGGATAGTGTTAGAGTAAGAGTCTATAATGAATTTACAGGAGAACAAGAAGAACTTGTATATCCTAAAAAGTCTGTTGCAATTGTAGAGAATCCTCTTTATGCTGTCATGAATGAGCCAAACTCTACTATGCAGCGATTGATTCGGAAACTTGTTCTATTGGATAGAGTTGATGAAGAATCTAGTTCTGGAAAATTGGACTTGATTATTCAGCTTCCTTATTCTGTAAAAACGGAACTTAAGAAACGTCAAGCCGAAGAACGAAGAAAACAGATTGAGGAGCAACTAAGCGGTTCTAGATACGGCATTGCCTACATCGATGGAACTGAACATGTCACTCAGCTTAATCGTTCTCTTGAGAATAATCTTCTCAAGCAAATTGAGTATCTTACCAATATGGTTTATGGTCAGCTTGGTCTCACAACAGCCATCATGGATGGTACCGCCAATGAAGAAACTATGCTGAACTATAACAACCGAACGATTGAACCAATCATTTCGGCTATCACAGATGAAATGAAACGGAAATTCTTGACAAAAACAGCAAGATCACAAAAGCAGTCGATCATGTTTTTTAAAGATCCGTTTAAATTGGTTCCCGTTTCTCAGATTGCCGAAATTGCAGACAAGTTTACTCGAAATGAGATTATGTCTTCGAATGAAATTCGACAAATCGTTGGTATGAAACCTTCTAGTGATCCTTCTGCTGATGAGCTTAGAAATAAAAACTTGAGTGAACCGTCTGAGAGCAAACAACCAGTTAGTAAACTCGAGGAACTTTCCAAGCTTAAGGCGGCGGATGCTAAAAATTCAGAAAAGGAGGAATAACTAGTCAAAATGGAAGTAAGTTCTACAAATTGGGACTTTAGGGGGTGGGCAACCAAAAACGATTGCCGCTGTACCGATGGTCTCGTAATTCGACAAGGCGCTTTTGCAGGCTGCGATGGTAAGATTGTGCCTATTGTGTACAATCATGACCACGATAGTATTGACAACGTTTTGGGTCATGCTCTTTTGCAGAATCGAAAAGAAGGCGTTTATGCTTTCGGCAAACTTAACGATACGAAAAACGGTAAGATTGCTAAGATTTTGGTTCAGTCTGGCGACCTCACTTCTATGTCCATTTGCGCCAATCAGGTAAAAAAGAGTGGTTCCGATGTGATTCATGGTGCGATTCGAGAAATTAGTCTCGTGATTGCCGGCGCAAATCCGGAGGCATTCATTGAAGAGGTTGTGACTCATAGCGACGACGATAACAAAGAAGTCATTGCATATTTCAATGAACTCTTTGAAATCAATCATGCAGATGATGCCAAACCGGAAAAGGAAATGGATAAAGAAAAAAAAGGGGATACAACCGTGGCTGAAGAGAATAAGAAAGATAAAACCGTTAAAGACGTGTTTGACACTTTTAACGAAGAGCAGAAGACCGTTGTATACGCTCTTATTGGTCAGGCTTTGGCCGATAAAGAAGCGGAAGACAAAGAAACCAAACAATCTGATAATATGGAGGAAAATACTGTGAAGCACAATGTATTTGATCGTACCCAGAACGACGACACGACTATCGTCCACTCCGACGTTCTGGAAGCAACTCTGAAAGACGCTAAGCGCCTGGGTAGCCTGAAGGCGTCTGCCATTGAGCATGGCATCGAGGACCTGGAGATTCTGTTCCCCGACAATAAGAACGTTACTGCCGCCCCCGTGATGATTACTCGTGATATGGACTGGGTGTCCGTGGTTATGAGTGGCGTTCATCATACAGCTTTCGCTCGTATCAAGTCCATTTTCGCCGACCTGACCGAGGACGATGCTCGTGCTAAGGGTTACATCAAGGGTAAGTTCAAGAAAGAGCAGGTCTTTGGTCTGCTGAAGCGTACCACCAATCCCACCACCGTATACAAGAAGCAGAAGATGGATCGCGACGATCTGATCGATGCCGATTTTGATATTCTGAGCATGCTGCGTTCTGAGATGCGCATGATGCTGAATGAGGAACTGGCTCGTGCTTTCCTGATTGGTGATGGTCGTCTGGCATCTTCTGACGACAAGATTGATGAACTGTGCATTCGTCCTGTTTGGACCGATGACGACCTGTTCACCATCAAGGCGACGTTCACTGTTGCTCAGCAGGCTACTGCCGATGACAAGGTGAAGGCCTTCATTCGTGCTGTCATCAAGTCTCGTAAGGAGTATAAGGGTTCTGGTAATCCGATTCTGTTCACCACTGAAGATATTCTGACCGATTGCCTGCTGCTGACTGATACCACTGGCCGTGATATTTATGCTGATGAAGCTCAGCTGGCTCGCAAGCTGCGTGTTTCTCGCATTGTCACCGTTCCTGTTATGGAAGGTCTGACCCGTCAGGTGAATGGTAAGACTCATGAGCTGTGGGGTCTGATTCTGAACCTGAAGGACTACAATGTCGGTGCTGATAAGGGTGGCGCTGTGACCATGTTCGATGACTTCGACATCGACTACAACGCTCAGAAGTATCTGATTGAGACTCGTTGCTCTGGTGCTCTGACTCTGCCGTTCTCTGCGATTGCTGTTGAGCTGCAGCAGAATGCTGACTAATAAAAGGAGGGAACAAACATGATTAAACCCGAATTCGTCTATTCCGATTCCAAGGACGTCTATGTGAACAAAGTTGTTCTGCATGCGCATAGCGACAATGTTCTGTACTACGATAAGGACCATAAGACTTCTGTGTCCCGTATGGAGCTGATGGATTTGCTCAAGAAGGGTCTGGTTCTGGTTGAAAACGAAGATACTTACTACTATCCTGTTTTCTTCAAGGACGAGACCACCGAAGTGAAAGTTACCGTCGCAACTTCTATTGGCACCGGTACCAGCACTTCTGCCGAGTATAAGTCCAAAGAGCGTACCTCTGAGTAATTTCAAAATGGAGTAAAGGTGGTGAGATAATGCCTAAATTTTTTGGAGTCATTGGCTTTTCTACAACAGTTGAAGAGCCTGAAAATTCGGGAATTCACAAAAACGTTTTTGTGGAGAAGAAGTATTTCGGTGATATTTTAAAAAATGTGAAAAGAGCTGAAACTGGAGAAAGCATAAACGATAACATCGTTCTTTCGAATCAGCTCAGCATTATCTCCGATCCTTACGCTCGTGAAAATTTCTCCATGATGGCCTATGCTGAATTCATGGGAACCAAATGGAAAATTACCAGTGTCGAAGTTCGATATCCTAGACTTCTTCTCACTTTAGGAGGCGTATACAATGGACAGACGACTTGAGCTTCAAAGGCTATTTGAGAATATTTTAGGAAGTCGCAACGTTTATTTTCAGCCTCCCGAAGACATTAAGATGCGGTATCCTGCAATTGTATACAGTCTTGACGATATCGAGCATAAGCACGCTAATAACAAACCATACATTCAAAGTCCGAATTATATGGCTACTCTTATAGACTTTGATCCGGATAGCGAATTTGTTGAAAAACTTGATTCTCTTCCTATGTGTAGTTTTGACCGCTCGTATACAAGTGACAATCTACACCACTGGGCGTACAACATTTTTTATTAAGGAGGAAACCCCATGGCTAAACTGAAATGGGATCAGACCGGTGAACGACTCTATGAAACCGGTATTGACCGCGGTGTTCTGTTCGTTTACGACACCGATCAGAATAAATACGGAACTGGCGTTGCCTGGAACGGTCTGACGAAGGTGAACGAATCTCCGTCTGGTGCTGAATCTAACCCCCAGTATGCCGACAACACCAAATACCTCGACCTGTATTCGGCTGAAGAGTTTGGTGCCACCATCGAAGCTTTTATGTATCCGCCTGAGTTTGAGAAGTGCGATGGAAGCGCTGAACTCGTAAGGGGTGTCACCATTGGCATGCAGAACCGTAAGATGTTCGGTTTCTCTTACCGTACTCTTGTCGGTAATGACACCAAGGGCACTGACTACGGCTATAAGATTCATCTGGTGTATGGCGCAAAAGCTTCTCCCAGCGAAAAGAGCCGTGATACCGTGAACGATTCTCCGGAAGCGGTTAATTTTAGCTGGGAAGTCACCACGACTCCGGTTACTGTTGAAGGTTTCAAGCCTACCGCTCATCTGATTATCGACTCCACCAAGGCGGACCCGACCAAATTGGTTGAACTCGAGAAGAAGCTGTACGGTGATGACGATTCTGGCGAGCCGACTCTTCCGATGCCCGATGAAGTTAAGACTTTGCTGACTCCTGAGATCTAACAATTCAAAATGGAGTAAACTTTGCAAACACTGAAAGGAGTTTTCACAATGCTGATTAAATCTATTACCTACAAGGATTACAATGGTGCAACCCGTACCGAAAAATTTTATTTCAATCTGACTCGTTCTGAGCTGATTGAAATGGATGCCATGATTCCTGGCGGTTTGGATGAGACGTTCAAGCTGATTAACGAGAAGAATGACATCCCCGCCCTCATGAATGCATTCAAGACGATTCTTCTGAAATCGTATGGCGTAAAGCATGCAGACGGTAAGCGTTTTGAGAAGTCTGAAGAGATTTCTCGAGCCTTTGAACAGTCTCCTGCCTATGATGAACTCTTCATGAGTCTGGTTACCGATGAAGGCGAGAATTCTTCTGCGTTTATTAGGGGTATTCTTCCCGAACAAACCGAGGTTCAGAAAGTCAGCACTGTGACTCCTGCTCCTGTTGCCGAAGTAATCTAAACAATTCAATATGAAAGGGGGATTAAGAGATGCTCAAAATAACAGTTCCATCGAAAGAGTGGTTCGATGAAGATAAATGGGAGTTTTTCAAGTCTCCAGAAACAACTCTTATACTGGAGCATTCTCTTATCTCCCTTTCTAAATGGGAAAGCATTTGGGAAAAACCGTTCTTGAACAACTCGGCAACTTTGTCGAAGCAAGAATTGGTAGACTACGTTCGATGTATGACCATTCAGCCAAAGAACGTAGACCCATTAGTATATAGAGCTGTTTTTGAAGACGATTCTTTACTCGAAGTCGTGTCTAAATACATTAATAAGAAAATGACGGCAACTTGGTTTTCTGATTCGGATGAGAAGAAATCTAGACTCGAAAAACCCGTAACGAGTGAAGTTATTTATTATTGGATGTGCCGACTTAATATACCAGTAGAGTTCGAACGATGGCATCTGAATCGATTGATGACATTGATTCAAGTCTTCAATGCAAAAGACGCTCCTCCTAAGAAAAGAAGCAGAGAAGAATTCTTGTCGGAAAGACGAGCTTTGAACGAAAAAAGAAAGAAAGCTTTACATTCTCGGGGGTAATTGGTCAAAATGGTGACGATTAAGCAGAAAGGGTCTTTGGCAAAAACAGATGCATTCTTAAAAAAAGTTTCTAGAATGGATGTAATGTCTATTCTTAATCGATATGGTCAAAAGGGTGTTGAAGCTTTACGAGAAAATACTCCTTTTGACACTGGACTTACAGCTGAGTCTTGGAGCTATGAAGTTGTAAAAACTGCATCGGGCTACAAGATTTACTGGAAAAACTCAAACATCGTAAAAGGCGTTCCGATTGCAATCATACTGCAATACGGGCATGGAACAGGTACCGGTGGATACGTCGAAGGTCGAGATTATATAAACCCGGCTTTACGACCAATATTTGATGAAATTGCGGAATCTGCATGGAAGGAGGTAATTAGTGCATGAGCAAAACTGTTGACGAACGCGTCGTGCAAATGGGCTTTGAAAACAAAGAATTCGAGTCCAATGCAAAAGTAACGATGGGAACGCTCGAGAAGTTAAAGCAAAGTCTCAATTTCAGTGGAGCGTCTAAGAGTTTTGATGAGCTTAACAAGGCGTCCAAAGGCGTAAATCTTTCCGGCCTTATTTCTGGCGTTGAAACTGTCTCTAGTAGATTCTCGACGCTCGGAATTGTCGGTGTAACGGCTCTTCAGAACATCACAAATCAAGTCTTGAATACAGCAAAGAATCTTGTCAACGAACTCACACTAGCCCCCATCATGTCTGGTTTCAGAGAATATGAAACTCAGATTGGAGCAATTCAGACGATTCTTGCCAATACCTCTGCACAAGGGACAACTCTTGAGCAGGTAAATGCCGCTTTGGATGAACTTAACACTTACGCCGACAAGACTATTTATAACTTCACGGAAATGACGAGAAACATCGGTACATTTACTGCTGCCGGTGTAGACTTGAAAACTTCCACTGAAGCTATTAAAGGTATTGCAAACCTCGCAGCTATGTCGGGTTCGACCTCTCAGCAGGCGTCCACTGCTATGTATCAGCTTTCACAGGCTCTTGCTGCAGGTCGAGTGAGTCTTCAGGACTGGAACTCAGTTGTTAACGCGGGTATGGGCGGTAAGGTGTTTCAGGATGCCCTTATGCAAACTGCTGAGACAATGGGTATCGTTGTTGACCGTTCGAAATCTTTCCGAGAATCCATCAGTGCAACTGGCGGTCAGCAAACTTGGCTTACGTCTGAAGTTCTTCTGAATACTTTGCGGCAGTTTACTGGCGACTTGAGTGATGCCGAGCTTGCCGCAATGGGGTTTAATGAAGAACAAGTAAAAGCAATTCAAGCCCAGGCAAAAACTGCCAATGAGGCAGCGACTCAGGTTAAAACCCTCACACAGCTCATGGACACGATGAAAGAATCTGTGAGTTCTGGTTGGACTGAAACTTGGGAAATTATCGTTGGCGATTTCACGGAAGCCCGGTCTCTATTCACAAATATTTCCAATGTGTTTGGAGATTTTATTTCAAAAACTTCCGACGCAAGAAACAATCTTCTTCAGGGCGGTCTCATGTCTGGTTGGAAGCAATTTCTGAGCGAGGGTATTTCGAATCAGGATGACTTTCTTTCTTCTGTTCGGGAAGCCGTGAACGCTTATGGCTATTACGACGGGTTCCTAGACGATTTGATCAATACTCATGGAAGCTTCGAGGAATCGCTGAAGAGTGGATGGATGACTACCGATTTGCTTGCGGATTCTGTTTCTCGGTACACTGAGAGATTAAACGGAATGTCACAAGAGGAGCTCGAAGCCGCAGGATACACCAGCCAACATGTGGAAGAACTCAACAAGTTCAACGAGGAAATTCAAAATGGAAGTGTGAATCTTGATGAATTTCTTATGAAAATGACTCGTTCTTCTGGACGAGAGAACATTATCGAAGGACTCAATCAAGCTTTCAGGGCTTTGGTAGAAGTCATCAAACCGGTAAAGGATGCTTTTGACGAAGTATTCGATGCAATCCAGCCAGAAGAACTCTACCAGGCGACTGTTTCCTTCAAGAATTTCTTTACAAATTTGTCTTTGGGAGAAAAAAATGCAGAAAACTTAAAGAGAACATTCAAAGGATTGTTTTCGATCATTGACATGTTCTCCAGAGGTTTTTCTACGATTTTCCACTCAATTTTCGGGTTTGCTCCTGAAATTGGGAATTTGGCAAGCAAATTTTTAGAGTTAACCGCGGCAATCGGAGACTGGTTTACAAAAATGAATCAGTCTTCGAAAATTGATGGACTATTTTCGGGTATTTCGGAAGGAATTTCTTATGGGCTCGACCAGATTTTTGGTTTGCTCGACGGAATCACAAATGGACTTTCTGGCGCCAAAACAGCGTTTAAGACGTTTGGAGATTTTGTATCGTCAACGTTTGATGGCGTATTTTCGGTTGTCGGAAAGGTTTTCAGCTGGATTAAATCCAATATTTCGGCTGGGGATATTTTTGCGGGTCTCGCTGGTGGCGGATTGTTTTCTCTTTTTACGAAAATAGGCGGTCTCGTCGATAAACTTAAAGGTATTTTTGATGCCTTTAGTGGAGAAAAGAAAGAAGGTTTAAAAAACAATATTTCTGAAGTTTTGGATTCAGTTAAGAGCTCTTTGGAATCTTTTCAAGAAGGAATTCAAGTCGCGTCTATTGTTGGAATTGCAGCAGCCGTGACTATACTGGTTTCTTCTGTCAAAAAGCTTTCCGAAATCGATGCTGAAAAGATTGCCGTTTCTCTTGCATCAATCAAACTTTTGATTATGTCTTTGAATAGCAGCTTTAAATCTTTAACGAAAATTCTTAAAGATTTCAACACCAAAGGAACCATTAAAGCTGCTTTAACCATGATTGCAATAGCTAAAGCAGTTGATATTTTATCTTCGGCTATGCAGAAAATCGCAAGTTTGAACTTTGGTCAGATGATTACAGGTCTTGCTGGGGTCGGGGGGCTCTTAGCAGAGCTTGTAGCCGCTCTGAATTTCCTTAACCTCAAAAACACAATATCGCTTCGTTCCAGTGTTGGAATTTTAGCGCTTAGTGTTGCCTGCCAAAAACTATCCGAAGCCATCATTCCTCTTAGCAAATTGTCTTGGGAAGAAATCACTCGAGGTCTAGTTGCTATGGGCGGTGCTTTGACTGAATTTAGTGCATCCATGGCGATTCTTGGAAGGTTTGGAGGAATGGGTTCGATTCTTGGCGCTACCGGAATACTCATTGCTTCTCAGTCCCTATACGCGATTGCTGAGAACTTAAAATCGATGGGTTCCATGCCTTGGTCTGAGATTGAGAATGGTCTAGTTGCCATGGGTGGTTCCCTTTTGATGTTTACAGCTTCACTTGGTGCTTTAAGTGCTGTCGGTGGATTTGGCTCCCTTCTCGGAGGCGGAGCAATTTTGATTGCTTCTCAGTCCTTGTACTCGATTGCTGAAAACTTGCAAAAACTCGGTTCCATGCCGTGGCCTGATATCCAAAGAGGCCTTGTTGCCATGGGCGGCGCTTTGGCTGAGATAGGCGTTGTTACGGGTGCTCTTGGCGTTTTGTCTGGATTCTCTGGGATTCTCGGAGGCGGAGCAATTCTTTTAGCCGTTCAAAGTCTTGATGAAATAGCCGATGCAATGTTTAAGTTTGGTTTCATGTCTTGGGATGAAATTAAACGCGGTCTGGTTGCTATGGGTGGTGCTTTGGCTGAGCTCGGAGTAATTAGCGGCGCTTTGGGGGTACTTACGGGAATTGCTGGTCTCGTTGGTGCCGGAACACTTGCTTTGGCAACTCAGGGTCTTGACGATATTGCCAATGTTCTTCAAAAGTTTGGTTCCATGTCCTGGGACGAAATTGGAAAAGGACTTTCCGCTATGGGCGTTGCTTTAAGCGAA
>NFYZ01000890.1_pt1 | contig 15300 bp, 22 predicted proteins | sample 1092561 | NCBI WGS metagenome assembly NFYZ01 (sample SAMN03609887, study PRJNA323583) | gut metagenome | isolation source: feces | host: Rattus norvegicus | place: Malaysia | collected 2013 | reverse complement strand
TGTGATTTGTGGTAGCGTACTTCCATTGCTTTATGAATTGAAGGATTATGAAGTTGAATCTACAGAAGAATCTAAAGAATTCTCAAACCTATCAAATGCTGACATCCTTGTTATTGATGACATCAATACTTCAGGATCCACTTTGAATGAAATTTTACGAATTTTGAATTCTAGAAACAATGAATGCAATATCTATGTTTATACACTTATAGGAAATAAATCTTAGAGAGCAGTACGTTGTTAATAAACAGCGAAGTACTCCAATGGAAGAGAGCGTCAGGTGGCTACGACAGCAAGGCTGACGATAATGTAGGTTCAAATCCTGCCTTCGCTACCAGCATAGCTATCTGCCCTATTCTAGATTCTAGGTAGCTACTCAAAATAAGCAGATAAATACGAGGCTGAGCCAGCGGTGCAGACTTATTTCGCTCAAGTCTACTGGCATAGAGCGTATAAGCAAGGCGATCTGAAAATTTTCAGATCGCCTTAGCTTATGATTATACACAATAATCGTCATATATTACATATCATAATATGATGGGAGAGGTGTTTCTTGAGTTATCAAGAGTATTCAAAATTCATGACATACGAAGAATACAGCAAGATGAACGATGACAGCAACAATTTGATTATAAACTGCGTATACAAACTATATACATTAGGTTGTTGGATAGGCAGCATGTATCGTTCTCCTATATCAAATAGTGTCCAGTTTGTAATTAAATGCAGTGTTAGGAATGCTAAATGCATATCCGATGATGACAGTTTACGATCGCAACTTGCTGCAGGGTACCTTAAAGAACATCTATCACGAAGTGTTTCTTTTCTAGTATTGACAAAGATTGATTATACAGAAGAAATAATTGATAAAGCTTCTATAGTAAATGGCATCAAGTGTATGTTAAGCAATTAAGCACACTGTATTTGAGGTGATCTGTATGGCAAATCGCAAATTAGAGAAAGATTTAAAGCAGCGGCAACATGAATTAGCTTTGGAGCTGGATGATGTGAATGATAAGCTAAATCAGATTAAAGAAGTTCAAAAATTTCGCCGTCAAATCAAAGCTAATTATCGTAAAAATGAAGTTCCGATTGAGTACAAAATAGATTATAAGCAAGCATGCCTGAAATTTGAGCAAATTATCAGAGATCTAGGATCTATCAATAGGTCTGCAAGCACAGTATTTAACAGATGCATTGATGAAATTTATTCTGAATGCCGTGAGCCTTTGCCTATTGATAATAGTAAAATCTATAATTGTCCAGAATGTGGAGAATCAAATTGTTTATATATCGGATCATACGGAGACGATGACTATCACATGCAATATGCTGTTACGTGCTCACATTGTGATTTTGTTGGGCCTAAGATTTCGGATTATGGAGAAGCTTGGTGCGAGTTTGAGTCATATCTTATTAAGAAAGGATATATAAAAGATGAATAAAATTTTAAGCATTACAGAAAAGGTTAATGTTTATACCTATGTAGGAACAGATAACAATATATCAATTTGTTCTATCTCTACTATTGATGATGAATTCATATCAAAAATAAACGAAGTAATTAATGCAGTAAATTACTTGATTGATCAAAACAATTCGAAACATACGATGGATTCAAATAATATTATACAAGATCCTGTAAATGATCTTAAACATAAAGACCCTGATGCTATTGAAACAGGCATGACGTCTTTAATTTTTCTGCCTGTTTGTAAAAAATGTGGGTATGTGTTCAATGATATCACATTAAATAGTACAACAATTGAACCTAAAGTTTGCCCAAATTGCAACCGTGTTATAGAGAATGCTGAGATTATTAATGTAGAACGCAATATAGCGTCTACAGGAAACATTACGATTGAGAATGGAGAATATGTAGTTCATGAATAGTTCTGATAATAACGATATTGTTTATTTTGAAGTAAATAACTGGTTCTGTGGAAGAGATTTCCCAGATTGCGAACCATTCTTAACCTGGATGAGAGATGACTGCAATAAATTCAACAATGCTGAGTGGGTTGAACAAAATAAATTATGCGTTATATTTCAATTAGTAGATATGAGTTTTAATTACTGCGTGACTGCTACAAGATCATGAGTAGAACAGAATTGTCCATGTTTAATGACTTCGCAGTATGCTAAATTTTTAAGATATCCTGAAGATGGTGAAGAGTTACCTTATAGCAGCTTAACAACTACTGAATTCTTGAGGTATTGCCCTGAGAATGCAGGAATTGTTGACCGAACCGACGAATATGATAATTTAGGATTATGAGATAGTCTTTATTAATAGTTTCTTAACGATTTTGCGCTAGAAATATATTATAATATATACGTAAATTGTCTAGTAAATATGAGTAGCATAGCTCGATAAAGGCGACGAAAGTGCAGCCCTAAAATTCCTATATGGTCAAAACTATGCTACAATAGTTGGTGGAAACAAAAATGCCGTAAGGCCGGGGACGCCCTAAACACCATTAGATGCATGGGAGATTGGGTCCAGTTACTCGGAGGCGGGTTTGACAGCTCACAAGATCCAGAAGCCAAGTTCGAGCCTTGACAACTAGATAATTTGCGTCCATAGGTAGAAACCATGAACATTTCGATTGACGAATCGTTATAAGTATATGGTAGGAAAGTTACTCTGTTAAAGTAGTAGACAGTTAGGTTGTGAGTTCGACCTGACGAATATATGGAGAGGTGTCCGAGTGGTTTATGGAGCTGGTCTTGAAAACCAGTGATACCGCAAGGTACCAAGAGTTCGAATCTCTTCCTCTCGCCAACGGCGCTGTCTATGCATTGTATGATAAGTAAGCATGCAAATATTGTCAGAGTTTGTATAGACGTACATTGCAGCTAGCTATAGATGGTTGCATTCGTATTATGCAAATTCCGAGGCGAATAAGTTGCGGAGCCGTGCCATACATCTGTATTATACAAGGCCTTGATGTAATACAGACTGTATTTAATGTGTTGATGCAGTTTATGCCAGTATTGCAAAATAGCGAAAGAGTTAACCGAATTGCATCAACATATTTGATTCTAATATGAGAATATGCTCAGCTGGTTAGAAGTATCGAATTCAATGAATCTATCTATTCAATTTTGCAGCATACGACATTCTGCTCTGATGCAAAATTTGAATGTTACTAATAGTGTATTCTCATATTATATCGGGATGTGGCTCAGTTTGGTAGAGCGCCTGCTTTGGGAGCAGGATGCCGCAGGTTCGAATCCTGTCATCCCGACCAAATTACATCTCTAATGTAAAGTTAGCATTCTTGCAAAGCTTGAATAATTATTCAAATCAATCTAACTAGCATTAGAGATTGATATAGATACAAAACTGTTGGTAGTTGGATTGCGTAACCTATCAGCAGTTAAACGCAATCATCATTAGGGTCTATGACTTGCAAAGCCTTCTTCCTTGAGCATGCACTCAATACTCTAAATACGAAGGGTTAGACATGGAGACTTACTCAAGATGGTTAAGAGGGCAGTTTGCTAAACTGCTAGCGTACATGATACAGCGTGAGTTCGAACCTCACAGTCTCCGCCATACGCTTAGATTAGATGCTGATTCGCACATAGAGTGCAATTAGCATCTAATTTTTTACTTATAATGAATCGTTATTACATATATAAATATATGACGAATCGCGGTGATAATTTATTGAAATTTAAAATAAAACTAGATGATATAGACATATCTAGAATCATTTCAGAATACTATAACGTTCCGATATCTAATGTAAATTTAGAGATCAATGAGACTACATCTGGATACGGTTGGCAAGAACACACTGAATACAGTATTGAGTGTACAGTAGATATTTCATATCCACAAAATGTTGACGAATATAAATAGTTAACGGGGGATCGATAGATATGACTGAAAAGTGTCCAGTATGTAATGGCAGAGGCATTGTTCCTGGAGGATTTTACAGTTTTAGCTCTATTCGAAATACTGATGCTAGCAACCTTTCAGAAACATGCAGAAGTTGTAACGGCAAAGGATATATAATTATGAACGAATGCAAGAATTTAAAATTAGGTCCATATATGTTAAAGAATGGCTTATATTATTTAAATAAGCGTAAACTTTATATAGACCATGTAGATACACTTGATGAATTATGCTCTATCAATGTTATGGATAAATATGGAGACGATTGTACTGTTGTAGTAAAATTAGGTTTTATTAATTCTAATAACTTTTACGAAATTTATACTTATTTTAATAATATGTGGGTGAAAATTGGATATACATCAGTTATAGATGTATAGTGCAATTAAAATTAACTAGGAGGATATTATGAAAGTTTGTGGATCTTGTGATAGAACAGATGGTTTATGTTATACCTCTAATCCGCCTAAAGTGAGATGTACAGTTACAGGAAACTTTCATTTCTATAATGATAAGTGTGATATAGAAACAGCAAGTGATGCAAAAAAATACATCCTGGAGCGACTTGCTTTGGAAAGATCTTTTTGTTAGTAATATTACACCGCAATCCTGTAAAAACAATGTTTCGGAAGATTTTAAAGATTCTTGTACTTTTGACGAAATTATAAATATTCTTAAAAAAGAATATTTACGGAGTTCTGAACTATCAAAGTATTCTCAGTTTGAAGAAGGATATGCACATGCAATGAAAATTTGTATACAGCTTATTGAGAGCGCTAATATAAACCATAAAGAAGGAGGCAAATGATGGAAATTAAGAATTGCCCTTTCTGTGGAGGTCATTCTAAATATGACTCTAAAAGATAAAAGTCTACTGCACTAAATGTCGAGCGAATATAAAAGGATTATCTGTGTATAAATATGTTCCAAATTATTCGTTCTATTTGATTAGTTTATGGAATAGGCGAGTAAAGTAATAGGAGCGAAAGCTGCGTATGTATAATGGATGTGACTGGTGCAATGACTTAAGAAACATTGAACCAGCTAAATATATCGACATTTATGACGAAGAAGCTAAACAATGGCTAGTTGAGCAAGATAAGCTTAAGCATTTTATCTACATAGATAGGTCAAATCCAGAAACTATTCATATGATTGCACTTCTAGAATGTTCTAGATGCGGTCATGTATTTACTAGAGAAGATTATGATTCGTATTTTTGAATTAAATTGATATCTTTAGAATACTATAGAGTCTAATACAATTAATCATATATTCTATACCAAAATAAGGAGAGCTACATATTATGGAGACTAGAGATGTTATTACCACGCAATGTAGAATTTATGGTTTGGTACTTAATAATTTTGGTGCCGCAGAAGATGGAGAGGTAGTAGCACTGCCAGATGATCACGATCGTCTAATTCATTGGTATGAAGATCAATTTGCAGAAAAACCTTATAGAGACGGACAATGGTATAAACGCTTCAAACCTGGAAGTTCCATAGAATGGTTTAACCCATGTATCAACTTAAATGTTAATGATACTCAGCCCTTTGGACATGGAATTCATGATGAATGGATAGATGTTGAACGTCTACCACTTTTGCAGAGTAATTATAATTATGTGTGAAACGATTGTTAGTTTGTTATTAGTATGATCATTATAAGATTTAAAACGATGTATATTTTAAATCCTATAAATTGAAGGTGAGCCATAATGAAATCTAATATTTATGTTAATAAATATCCATGTACAGAATGCAATACTGGATGGGCAACTGCGTCTGAAAAAGGAATCGTGTCTTGCAGAGATTCGTGTACAAAGTTTGCACAATATGAAATTGAGTGCGCTAAAGATACGCTTAGTTCAGCATCTAAAGAGTCTTTAATTGAGGCAATTCTTAATAGACCTGATAGCACTGAAATTATTTGTAGATTGATGGATAGACAATCTAGTCAATCATACGAAGACGGCAAAGAATTTATTTCAATGCTTGAAAAAATTAGCAATAATATGATTGTTGCGTTACAAAAAGAAAGCTTAAAATATGCAGAAGCAGCTAACTGAGCAGTAATGCAACAGCCTTTTAGCGACAAAGATAAGGCAAGCATGTTTTGCAGCATGATTCCAACATGTATGGCTATTTTACCTAAAGGCAACGCAGACGGATGTAGTCAAGCACATAAAGCGTATTTCAATAGATTTTTAGCTCTGTTGAAAGACCCTAAAGTATTTGACTGGAATAGAGATAAAGAGTGGGCTGATTCTTACGGTTACACAGCATATCTTGAATTAGTATTAAATCAAATTAAATAAGGAGCACATTATTATGGTTCAGAAATTAGTGATGTATAAACCGAACCCTGTTGCTGAAATTACAATCTGTGGATGTATTACCTTAGTTATCACAGATCAAGATAAATCATTTATTAGACCTAGTCCTGAACAAATAAGAAATCTGCACGATATGTTATGCATTGATGTTAAACTATTTGATGATAGTAACGATCTCATAGACTCTATAGACCTAGACAAAGATATTATTCCAAGCATTCATCAAACTTGTAATGCATTTAACTTTGATGCTTGCAGAACATGTAGCTGTAATCCTTCGAATGGTGGATCGGGAAATTGTAATTGCACACTTGCATCTCCAAATATTACATCTAGCAGTCTGTAACTGAATTTGCGTCAATAGTACAAATATGATTAAGAAAGAAAGGTATGCTATATTATGATCTTAACGTCTAAAGATGGGCTTGAAGTTTACGCAGATTGCCACTGTGGATGTGACTCTGGCTTAAGATTCCATATTGACCCAGATGATATAACAGGGCTATATTGCGCTGTATTTTTTTTACATCTGGTGACTTTTATACGCAACAACAGAATTTTATTGACAGGCTAATATTAAAATTTAAGAAAATTATTTGTATATTAAGAAATAAAGATTTTAGATACGCAGAAATTTGTATGACTAAAGACGAATTTGAAGAATTCAAATCTGTTATTAATTCTGTAGACAGAATTAATATTAAATTTGGAGGTTCTTAATATGGTGCACGCTGTTGAATTTGAATGCGCAAGTATAACTGACATTTCTATTGCAGATCAAATAGTAGATTACTGCAATGCAAACGGTATATCAAAAGATGATATAATTAGTATAAACTATCAGTTAGTAAAATCTGAAAGTATATCTGCACTTTCGTTAATTAATGATAGATTTGCTCTATTAGTATATGATAAATAAATATAGTAAGAAAGATGTGATTGTATGCAGCTATTTACAGACTGGTTAAAGCATGATGCAGAAGATTGTGGTTTATGCGACCCTCCAATTTCTCCTCAGCTTGCATTGAATTTTCTGATTAACTATCTTTTAGGTGAAAATTGGTACGTAGCTATTTCAGAATCCACAGATCAGACAAATTGCGCTGCGGTATACGAAATTCTTTATAAATATTCAAGAGCATTTAGAAAAGAAGTTAAACGTAACAAAAATCGATAAAGTAGTTAATAACTTCAAATAGCTCTAACCTGAAAGAAGCAAACTTGCTAACAAATCAAATATGGCTCCAAGGGCAGATTAGAGATACCGCTAATCTGCTTAATTTTTTACCTATTTTTGAATCGTTAATAACTATGTAAACATCCGCATTCAAGAGAGGTATATTTATATGAATGCCATAAATAATAAAAATTTTGATATTTTGCAGCAATGGGCAAGCATTACTAACTATGATCCCAATCAATCTTCATTTAATCTAGCATCATGCGATTATTCATTTCATAGATGCGGACGTACAATCACCAATTTGAATACGAATTTTGATCAATCGGGGACATTATCTATCGTATATCTTAAACATCAATATGAATCTATATTGAAGCAAGCTAAAACTTCTGTATTTAACATGATTGTGCATCCAACTGAATTTGATAAATATGCTAAGCTTTGGGATGAGCTAAATTCTGATTATGTTAGTAGTCTAGAGCAACAACTTGAAGCATCTATATCTAAAATGTTAAAATCGATATCTGGATCCGATAGACTTCAAGGAGCTCAATCAGAGTGCAACTCTATTGTTCCATACTGCATATCAGATATTGCACAGTCACTGCCTAATATCAAGTTTGAAGCATATTGTGGAAATCAGCTAGACGAATTGAACTATATAGATTCGAATATTAGAGTATTTAATACATTATCTGAATGTTTACTGTCTATATCGAATAGTCCTAACGGAATATATACATGTTATATTTCCGAACATAAGACTAGTTCTGGATACTTTAACATAATTATGAAATCTAGAAGTACAATAGCTGGATGTCATGATCGTGTAGACGAAACATATGTAGGGCAACACAATAGCAGTAGAAACGGACGATGGCAAGAAGATAAGCTTACAGATATTTTCCCATATACTGAGATACTCGATTTTTCAAACTATGATTATTTAGGATACCCAGACGCTCATATGATTAATGAGACAACTATCCCGATTAAAAATCTATCAGACAATTCAATTATCAAACTACTTTTTAGCTTGTATCTGATAAAAACAAAATACAGTAAATATACGATTGACGTTAAGGATAAAGTATATGTAGATTCATTGAAAATATCTAAACAATCAGCTCTAAATCTGCTTAAGAAGCAAGATAAATCGCTTATGTCTTTGTCCGAAAGCACGTTGTCAATGTTAAACGACCAAGTATTTGATATTAATATAACATCAGAAGATATTTTGTCAGGATGCTTGAGCTCGAAGTTTGATCGAAATAGTAATCGAAACAAATCTTATAGAGAAACAGGTTGTTTTCCAAATGTAAATCAAGAGTTAATTGATAAATTTGGAAAAGGATTTAACTTAGATATTAAGCCTATACTAAATCGAACAAACGCTATAGAATCGGGAAATGACAGATGCACAAAACTTAATGCAGAATTCATCGGAAGTAAACAAGTGTTTGAACTTGAGAGCTACAGACAAGCTAGATACCAGCTTCGGAATTATATACTTTCTAATATGTCTAAATCCTACGACGTTATTGGAGGTATGGATGGAATTCGCAGCTGGTTCAAACAAGCCGTAAAGGATAATAAAATTAAGCTGATGAAGCTTGCTGTCAAGTATTATCAAGAAATACAGCTAGGTACTCGATCCAATTATCCATATGATTCAGAATGCATCCCCGTATCTACTGATCTCTTAATAAACGTAAAAGAATATGAATACAAGAACTTCAATAATTCAATTAACAGTATAGTTACAGATTGGCGCTGCCCGATATCTGGATGTGCGTGCAATGTGTTCGTTACATTTATCCCTTGCCATTATTCTAACCTTGAAGCGCTATTTGGCAGCATTCCTGATATTCTCACAGGGTGGAGTATGTCAGGATCTAATATATATCAATGTGGCAATCCTATTCTTGAATCTACAGACCCAATATCATTTATAGAAAGCCCATTTTATTGGAGATCAGCGTACAAGCCTGAGTATTCTAAGCTGTTTCCCGGATGTAAATCATTTCCTTTTGTATTTTCTGTTGGATTTAGCAAACGTGGGCTAAATAAAGCGTTAAAAGATATTACAATTATTGACAGTTTGGAGGAATAATTATGATCGTTATCGGATATCCTGGAATTGGTAAAACTACTATATCTAAAAGTCGGAATAATACGATTGAACTTGAATCAAGTTTATTCAAAGATCCGGATGGATATAGACAAGACGATTGGTACAAATATTACTGTAATCTTGCTGTAGATTTAAGCTACCAAGGTAATACTGTTTTGATATCCAGCCATTCAGACGTAGTAAGCTATTTACTTCTAGTTTCGACAGAACCTTTAGCATTTGTAGTCCCTATGTTAAGCGCGCATGATTGGTGGATCCACAAGCTTAAATCTCAGTTAGATAACGACCCCTTCAATAAAAATTACACTGCATATAATAGAGTTAATAAGATGTACTTTAATGATATATCAGATCTAATTCGAATCGTATCATCGACTACTTGTCTATATTGGTGCATTGATAATCCAGATTATGATTTAGATGAAATTATATCGCAGCTAGAGAACGGTCATTCTTCAAATAATGCAGGAGACGCAATTAAAGTATGTAGCACCTGTAAAAATTATATAGGCTGCGGAGATTCCAACTTATGCTGCACAGAACATCCAGATCTTGTGCATCAATTCACAGTAGCATGCGATGGCTATTCATAATTAAAGAAGGAGTATAAACTATGAATATAGCAGATATCAAACAGATGATTGACTCATCTGCATATGAATTCTTAAAACACGATTATCGACTAGAGAATAAAATCATCTTGTTAACTGTTGGAGGTAGTTATGCATATGGCACAAACACAGAAACAAGTGACATTGATATTCGAGGGATCGCTTTGAATAGTACTTCGGATATTTTAGGACTGTCTAATTTTGAACAATTGAATCACGATGAGACAGATACTGTAATATATTCAGTAAATAAGATATTCCAGCTTCTTATTGGATGTAATCCTAATGTGATAGAAATGCTAGGAAATAGACCTGATGCTTATTTTATGCTTACGCCTGAAGGATCGCTGATTTTAGATAATAAAAATTTATTTTTGAGCAAACGAGCTATAAAAACATTTGGAGGCTATGCTTACGCACAACTAAGCAGGCTTTTAAATGCATTAGGTAGGAATTCTAACAGTGCCCTATCGATTCAAGAAAACTTGTTAAGATCATTAGAATCTAGCATGCTTTCGTTCAATACTCGATTTCATAATTTTAAATATGGAGATATTGTATACTATATTGATAATGATTCAAATCAGCGGGACGGCTATGATCTATATTGTGATGTACAACTAAAACATTATCCAGTTAAAGAGTTTAATGGGATCATAAATGATACACATAATATACTAAAATCATACAACAAATTGAATCATCGCAATACTAAGAAAGACAATTCGCATCTATGTAAACACGCTATGCATCTTATCAGGTTGTATATGATGGGGTGCGACATTCTGGAAAATCAATGTATATCTACATACCGTGAAGGACCAGAACATGATCTGTTAATGACGATACGGAATGGAAATTACTTATCTGATGGTAAGTTCACGAATGAATTTTTTGAAATAGTTAAATCATTTCAAGATAAATTCGAGTATGCTTCAAAGCATACTTGCTTGCCTGATAACCCAAATATATGCAAAATTCAAGATTTACTTATGTCTATAAATTTAGTTAGCATAAGTAAATAATTACGGAGGGATGGCATGACTTATATTAAGCTACCAAATGACGTTCAATATATACTAGATCAGCTAAGCAGTAACGGGTTTTCTAGTTATGTTGTCGGTGGATGCGTACGAGATAGCATAATGTGTAAAGCTCCAAATGATTGGGATATCTGCACATCTGCGACTCCAGATCAAATTAAACACTGCTTTCAAACGTTTAGCATTATTGATACTGGGATAAAGCACGGCACAGTTACATTGATAATTAATAACAATCAATATGAAATCACTACATATAGATCAGAATCTTGCTATTCTGATGGCCGCCACCCAGATAAAGTAGAATTTGTAGGCTCAATTCAAGAAGACTTATCTAGACGAGATTTCACAATTAACGCAATTGCATATAATCCAAACACTGGTATTATTGATCCATACGGAGGATATAATGATATTATTAACAATGTAATTCGATGCGTTCATAATCCGGACGATCGATTTAATGAAGATGGGTTAAGGATTCTTAGATGCTTGCGATTTGCTTCGAATTACGGATTTAATATTGAGTACTACACACGGCAAAGTGTATTCAAAAATATATGCAAGCTGGATAATATTTCAAAAGAGCGCATAAATTCAGAATTATGCAAAATTATACAAGGAGAATACGCTCTTACGATACTGTTACAGTATAAAGAAGTTATTGGGCATGTTATACCTGAACTAGGCAAATGTATTCTATTTAATCAAAATAATAAATATCATATATATGATGTTTACGATCATATTGCACATGCATTAAGTTATCATGCTAAATTTGATTTAATTAGCAAGCTTGCATTGCTGCTACATGATGTAGGTAAACCTTTATGCTATACTACAGATGAATGCGGTAACGGACATTTCTATGGTCATAGCAAAATATCTGCAGAATTAGCATATAGCATCATGAAAAACCTAAAGTTTGATAATCGTACAATATCTAAAGTAGTAGAGCTTGTACTGTATCATGACTGCGATATGCCAACTACAGTTAGGGGCATACGGCGCTTAGTATCAAAGATGTCAGTCGATCAGGTAAAACGGCTTCTTGATATTAAGCTGTGCGATATTTATGCCCATTCTAATATCAATCAATCTGCTCAAGTAGATAAATGCTTATATGCTATGAATCTATTAGATAATGAAATTAAGCATAATTCTGCATTCCACTTAAAAGATATAAAGATTAATGGAGCTGACATCCTGTCTTTAGGTATACCACAAGGCCCAATTATTGGTAAACTCCTTAATAGTTGTTTAGATGCTGTAATATCTGATAATGTTGAGAATACTTACGAATCGTTAATAGCTTATGTACAAATGCTATATAGTAATTATATTGAGGAGCTAACTTAATGAAACATTTATTATCTGATCTAGAAAAAGAAATTCAAAAACAAGCTCAAAAATATTATTCTGATGGATCAAATACTATATCAGACGAAGAGTTCGACAGTATGGTAGATCGGCTTAAATCAGAGAACCCTAATTCTGACATTCTAAACGTTGGGTGGGGATATAATATCAACAAGGACGTAACTCCTGGCAAAAAAGTAAAGCACAAGTATGGTATTATAGGATCTCTTGACAAAGTGCATAGTTATGAAGATCTGCCAGATAGTTTTAAATTTAGTTCTAAGCTATATACTTCATTAAAACTTGACGGACTAAGTATAGTTCTATACTACCAAGATGGCAAGCTATATGACGCAGTTACACGTGGCAATGGATCGACTGGTATCAGTATAATTGACAAAATTCCATATATTAATGAAGAATATCTGATAATTAAAGATAAATCTAATTTCACCGGAGCAATTCGAGGTGAAATCTTGATGACGTACGATAATTTTAAGAAATTCAAATCTGCTAATTCTGAAGCAAAAAATCCTCGTAACGCTTCAGCAGGGTTAATTACAAGAAAAGACAATTATTCTGATTTGAAATATCTTAGTATTATTGTATACAATATTGTTGGTTGCGAAAGTTCTAGCTACGAAATAAATGATTTTAATGACGTTATTGAATATCTTGAATCATGGTTTGGCTCCAAAAATGTAGTACCTAATAGCTGCATGCATAGCAATGATTCAAAAACTTTTAATAACTATATGGAGGAATATAATAGAATATGGTACAATAGCTATCCTGCAGACGGAATTGTAATCAATGTAGCAGTTGACTACAATCAATCAACTAATTATCTTTCCTATAAGTCTATTGCATACAAGTATCCTTCCGAAATTAAAACAAGTAGGGTCACAGGTATTACTTGGGAGATGAGCAAAACTCATTTTGCCATTCCTGTTGTAAACATCGAACCAATAGAATTAGCAGGAACTACTGTAGAAAACGCATCCGGACATAATGCTCAAAATATTAAAGGGAATTTAATTGGACCTGGAGCTATTGTTGAAATTACTAAAGCAAACGAAATAATTCCACATATTGAAAAGGTGCTTGTGCCTCAACTATCTTCTGGCATGATTACAAATTGCCCAGATTGTGGGCATGAACTTGTATGGAATGGAGTTCATCTAGAATGCGTTAATGATAATTGTCCTAATGCTATCTGGCAAGATACTCTACAGTGGATCAATACATTAGCCCCTCTTGATAATTTTGGCGATTTATTACGTAGAAAATATCTTGAGAAGTATTTAGACGATTTGTCCATTGAATCGATAATGTCAGGAGACTTATTGAAATACATTGACAATCCTACAGACCTTAAACAAGATGAGCTTTTCTATGAATTTATAAGAAAATTATACTATGATGATATTCCGTTAGACTCTGCAATATTTGCATTGAACATTCCAAGATTTGGTGATATAACTTGCAAGAAATTAGCTAAGTATCCAGAAGAAATAGATAGAATCATAGATTGCGCAATAGATAATAAAGATCCAATATATTTACTTGATTTAAATGGATATATTGGAGATGCTAATGCTGAATCTATAAGAAACAATCTTTGGAAGTTTAAACGATTGATGTTGATTAAAGATAGAATCAAACAGCCTGACCTGCAAGAGTTTATCCAAGGACAAGTTGTAATTACAGGCAGACTTTCTGTTAAACGCTCAGATTTTGAAAAAGAGCTCAAGCTTCATGGATACGAAGTTTCGGCTACTGTAAATAAAGACACAATTGCACTTATAACAAACGATCCAGATTCAAATAGCAGTAAAAACAAACAAGCAGATAAATTCGGAATCGTTAAAATTACAGAAGATAATTTTAGATTAAAATTTATGCAATAACTTTAATAATGCAAAGGAGCATCACTACAATGAAATTAATCGACCCCTATGTAACAATGCTTGAAAATTCGAATCCTTATAAACTAGTGGAACAAATTGGTAGGACATGCTACAAGTCAGAATCAAACATCACTGATACTTCTTGTTATAAGTTTGTTTCGCGCTTAGTTGATCGAAAACATTTTGCTATGCTAGAGCATGCAAGATTCACATTCTTGATCTATGGGTACGATCAGTACGACTGCCTTCTTAATATTCCCGGTTTGATTGCAGAGCCTCTTGATTCTGGAATGTGTAATTGGGCTATCAATGTATCTATGTCGCATTTATATAACCCTAAATGGACAGACGCTCAATACTTATTTTCGACTCTAAGAGCTATTGTAGAAGATGTATATCTAAATAAATCGCAGATTACTCTACCATACGTATATACTAATGCCAATAAACCGTCAGCGTATCAATGCAATTTTGATAAGATTGTATATACAATTGATTTTATGCAAGATGCAGCCGAAAATCAATCGATTAATTTTGACTTATTTAAATTCTACACGTTTAAATTCGTTACAGATAGAGGCACATCGCATGAACTAGTTAGGCACAGATGTGCAGTTGCTCAAGAATCTACTAGATACTGCGATTATACTAAAGACAAATTTGGATCAGAATTAACATTTATTCGTCCAGCAGAGTATTGTATTTGGAATAAACTAATTCAGCAAGAATTTGAAAATACAATGCAGAAAGCTGAAACAGATTATCAATGGTTAATTACTCAAGGAAAACTTACGCCTCAAATTGCTCGTCAG
>NFYZ01010541.1_pt1 | contig 15332 bp, 19 predicted proteins | sample 1092561 | NCBI WGS metagenome assembly NFYZ01 (sample SAMN03609887, study PRJNA323583) | gut metagenome | isolation source: feces | host: Rattus norvegicus | place: Malaysia | collected 2013 | reverse complement strand
AGAAAGGACTTTTATTATGAACAATTACAACGGTAAGAACAAGAACTTCAGCAGCAAGCCCCGTATGACTGATGAGGAATATGCAGCCCGTAAGGCTCAGCTCATTGAGAAGCAGACTAAGAGTCTGGATGTCATCAATGATGCTTGCACTTTCCTGGAGAAGGCAATTGCAGATACTAATGTCCATCGTGTTTCCATGAAGGATGTTCTTGCATACCTTAATGGTGAGAAGAATTATACTGTAGATGAAACCAAGGCTATTTCTAAGACCAACGATATTCTGATTGAGCTTGCAAATGCTCGTATGAATCGTTACATTGCTGATGATCGCAACAATATTCGTGTTCTGTATGTTCATGAGCGCATGAAGACCTCTTTCAAGAAGGAGCTCCATGATCGTATTGATCAGCTTCTGAAGGATCATCCTGTTCTGCTGAAGTGGAGTGATACCACTGGTGAGAACTACAAGACTGTCATGGAAGAGAAGAAGGACAATGGCTAATTATATTGAACGAGAAGATGATAATCTATCTTCTACTAACGATACCGTTGTAAATGATTCTACAAATACAGAAGAATCTGAGTTTCTCGATAGATGGGATTGGCTACTCAGTGGATGGGATATTATGACCATTGCTGAAAAGATGCAGATCTTTATGCCTTATCTCCATTATATCAATCTCAGAGACTTTCCCAAAGCTGAATTTGATGTGCAGCTTAACAAAGATATTGCAGAAAATTCTTTTAAACTGTGCAGATCTTTCAGCGGAACTTTTAAGTTCGATCCTGACCAGCAAGGTATTCCGAATATGATCATTGTCTACAATCCTGTAGATGTTGATGCTATTCCTTATCCTTCTCTAAAGGTAAAGGTTAAAGCCTGGGGTAGAAAGTATGGCTTTTACAAGGAAACTCCTGTAATTGATAATACTACTAACTCTTGCTGTAACTGCAATCCTAAGCAGGATCATTATGGTTGCTGCAACTGTAATAATTAACTTGACTTGAATATAGCCCAGAGGTAACTTTATACCTCTGGGCTAATATTTTAGTAATAGAAACTGAAAGGAGATATTAAATGGAATGGTAAAAATGAATCAAACTGTTGATCCAAAAGAGCATAAAATCTTGATGAAGTATCGAGATACAATGTCCAGAATAATTAAATCAGCGCATCCAGAAATGGATATACGAGACATTTATGCTGGAGTTGAATATTCGATATCTAAGAGGTTCAAGAATTTCGATCTCGTAGTACAGAATAATTACACTGGTTCTAATCCTAAGATTAGTATGCTAGAACTGGTGGATTATATTGCAAAACGAGAGCCAATTCTAACAAGTTATGGAACTATGTTTAGAAGACACGATGTAGTTCCAAACCCTATGGCAAAAGTTATTCAAAACTTCCTAGACCTCAGAAAACTTCACAAGAAAGAAATGTTTAAATATCCTAAAGGATCAGAACAATTTGAGAAATATAATCTATTGCAAGCCTTAACTACCAAGTCTAGGGCCTATATGCGGTGACGCAGATAGCAAACCACTTTAATTGCTGGAAGTGCCTAATAATCTATTAGCTACAACATAATCTGCAAAGATAAGTGTGAATGCAAGCGAAAGCTAGAAAGAATAATAGATTTGAGTCATGGTGAAATAAAAGCTATATATTGAAATAGAGATAAAATATATAGTCCTAAAACTCATTTACAATGGTTAATCAGCAGCTTGGAGAGCTTAATACTCTTGAGTTCAACGATCAGAGAAAGCTAACCAAAATAAGGTATAGAAATATACACGAAGCGAGTATCGTAGCGAAAGCGAAATGAGTGGCATCTCAATGAGATGAAGATATGATCTGAATAATATTTGTAGACAAGATAGATGTAAATGGTTAACTATATAGCCCCATTAGGCTGGAAACGGTCAAATGGTAACACCAAGAAATTGCTGGGAAGTCTTAAAGCCTAATTGCTAATATGTGTATATATTAGAGCGAAAGCAGAAATAATAATTAGGATGATATATGGTGATAGTAAGCCTAAGTATCTTCAACTAAAATAGACAATCAGCATCCAGCTTAGAGAAATAATTCTCTAATAGGTTCAACGACTAATTGTAGAGCTCAAGTGAGTCTCGAAATCTGGTGTACCTAAGTCATAGAAATATGATATGGTAGTGATATAGTCTAGTATCCTAGAGATAATCTAGGGAAGTTCATTAGAGAACTGCATAAGTGAGAGATAATATCAACGACTTATGTGAATATTCGATATACGGGTAAACTAAACTGCCCCTTCTTGACGTGAGTTAAGAATGATAACAAGGGTTAAAATTGGGAAAGGGCTACGGCTCTAATCAATTGCGAAAGCTTATGAGAAATCATAAGAGACGCTTATCGACTATCCTCTTAAGAGGAGTAGGCCCCAAGTGGGGACGGCTGTCTTGTAAACGTAAGTCCGTTTAATTCGAAAATCCTGGGTCTATATAATTTATTTTATATAGACTATTATATAGTCACAACTTCTAGGCAACACCTAGAGAAGTTCATAAGAGAACTGCGTAGAAGAGAGGATTAATCTATTGATTAACTCCAACGAGCTACGTGAAGATTTTGTGGTTGGTTTGTACGTGTCGATTTTGTTCGACCTCAACATTGCGCCTTCTGTAACATCTATCGGTAGATCTCTAATTAGTTCTGCAATCCTTTGTTTTGAAGGTTTCTTAGGGAACAATGTTAAGTTTGGAAGTCTTAATGATGTTCTCATTTTCATTGATAATGTAAGAATGGAGTATCATGATTGGAAATATGATGATTATGAAGTTCTTGGCTTCAATGGATTTATCTCTCCAGAAGAGTGTTTCAATAAAATCATGATGAATTGTGGTTTTAAATATATTCCTACAGATCAAGATATGGATACTGTATGGAGAATTATTCAAAACTGTAATCAGATTGAATTGAATAGACTCTTCTACAAGAATAATCTTTATTGTTTCATGGATCTTCCTATTGCTAGAGATCTAATGGTAAAGACTATTACAGAAATGAAAGTTCCTTATATTGAACCTGCAAATCCTCCAAAAGAAATTGTTAATGATCTTAATACCCTTCGAGATTTACTGTTGGAATATGTCTTCTATTGCCATCAGTATATGGATAGAATGATCAGAAATAAAGAGATGGTTAAGACTGTTTCTATTGTTTCTGATACAGATTCTTCGTTTATCTCTTTGGATGCTTGGTATAATTATAATATCCAGTATCTAAAGGATTATGATTGTCCTATTATGCATCAGCAAATCGATGTATATAAATTCCTCGAAGAAGAGAAAAAGAGAAAAGATTATTTCTGGGCTGATACTGAAACTCCTGAGTGGTATAATGCAACAGATAATCGGTTAGCCACTAAGACTTTGAAAGTAGATAGCTTTGGAGATATTGTAGATCAATCGGAACTTGCTGCTATTGAATTCTTAGATGATAAAAAGGATTATGATTTCTTTAGTGAAGAGATTATTAATCAAAGAAGAGCTATTGATGCAACTAAGATTATTCCTCAAGACAATGTAAAATTTGCTTTAATCAATATCATGTGCTATATTCTATCTTCTGTGATTAACAAGTATATGATTGATTTTACTAAGGAATCTGGATCTTATCGGGGTGATGCTAAATGTAAGATTAACATGAAGAACGAGTTTTATATGTCTCGAATCATGTTGACTGATGCTAAGAAACATTATGCTAGTTTGCAGATTTTGCAGGAAGGTAACTATCTAGGAAATGGCGTTTTGGATGTTAAGGGTATTGACTGTCTTACTAAGTCTTCTACTTCTAAGGACACACAGAAGGCATTGAAAAAGATTCTTCTTGAAGATATGCTAACTGGAAATTCTGTAGATCAATTGAAGCTTATTAAAGATATTGCAATACTGGAGAAGACTATTTATAATGATCTTCTTTCCGGATCTAAGAAATATTACAAGCCTGCAACTATTAAATCTATGGATAGCTATGAAAATCAAGGAGCTAGAATTCAGGGAGTTAAAGCAGCTATTGCATGGAATTATGTAAAATGTGATCTTCCTGGGTTTGATCTTGGAGATAGAAACGCTATCGATGTGATTAAGGTTAATGTAAATAAAGATACTCTAGAATCTATTAAAGATGAGTATCCTGAACAGTATCAAAAGCTCTGTGAATTAACAGATCCTAAAAATCAGAATCTCGCTGACGGATTAAAAGTCTGTGATCTATTCAAGGGTAAACTTGATACTATTGCATTGCCTAAAGATTTTCCTGTTCCAGAATGGTTGAGAAAGCTGATTGATTATCAAGAGATCATTACTGATAACCTTGGTAATTTTCCTGTATCTTCTGCTGGAATTGGTCAATTTGGAGCAAAGAAAGCAAACTACTCTAATGTAGTAAGAATCTAAAAGCAAATAATAGGATAGGCGTAAAACCTATCCTATTATTTTTTATTTATTATTATTTATTTCAAATAGATATTATAACAATGATAGAGACATGTACGTTCTCTACCAAGTCAAAAATATTTTATAGGAGGTCCAAAGATTATGGATCACAAAGGTTTCATTGTTCGTGAAGATGCAGTTGCTGAATTTAAGAAGGATATCTCTGAAAAGAGAAAATCTCTTCCTAAACCCAAGAGAAATAGCAATAGAGGCTTCGTTGTTCGCAACGATAGTAATCCCAGAAGCTTTCAGCTTGGAAAGAAAGTTGCTTACAAAACCTTCAGACTCTGGCCTGATGATGTTCAGGCTATGTATCTGAAGGACATCTTGAACAAATATCCCGGATTAACAACAAGAAACATTGCTATTATGATGGGATGCTCTCCTATTACTATTAATAATGTTAATCAGAAGCTTGGAAATATCATTCCTACTTTTGATAAGAAAAGTTCTCAGAAAGAACACGATAGCGTCGTAAATCAGTTTTATACTGATTACGATTGTCTGAAAGCTGCTGCAGAATATGCAGCTACTAATGCAAAGTATCAGAAAAGATACGATGCAAAGAAATCCAAATCCACAATCAGCATTCAGAATATGAGCATGACTATCAGTTTTAACATTGATACCGATAATATTGTTCAATTCTTGAAAGAGCATGGATACGATGGCCAGGTAACTCTGACCATCAGCAAGAATATCAGCGAATAAAAATAAAAAGGAGATAAAAATATGTTTAGTATTAATAGTGGTTCCAGTTCTTCTACGCTTCGTGACAAGCTCATGAAGTATAAGAAAGTCATTTTTCATGCAGGCATCTTTCATGCAGATGAGGTATATGCTACGGCATACCTCATGATTCTGTATGACTTCTTCAGTCTTCCGTTTCCTAAGTGGGAACGGAAGAATGTTATCTCTCCTGAGATGACAGAGGAAAATGGCTATCTCGTGTATGACATCGGTGGTGGTCGTTTCGATCACCACTTTCCCGAAGAACAGAAGCAGCGTAGAGAAGATGGAACTCCTTACGCTGCTTTTGGTCTGATAGTAAGAGAGTTCCATGAAGGATTCTTAACCCAGGAGGAATATGAAGCTTTCGACTCCTCTTGGGTCAAAGGTATCGATCTCAATGATAATACCGGGTGTGGAAACCCTGCTGCATTTGAGATCAAATGCATGAATCCAACTTGGGATTCCCCGAATAGCAATACTGATATCAGAGTATTCACCGCAATCAGCAAAGCAAGAGATACGCTCGAATATATCATTGAGCATATTTATGCTGATTGTCATGCACGTGAGTGTGCAGAGACTGCAGTAGACATTGCTGATGGATGCGTGTACTTGGAGCATTATGCACCTATCGGTAAATATATTGCACCGAAAGATGGAATCGCATTTTTCGGTTTCCCGAGTAATCGAGAAATCGGGAAGTATTCAATCACCTCTGTAAAATGGAAGGGAGTAAATAAAGCTCTGTTCCCTAAACAGTTTAGGGGATTAAGCGTAAAAACTCCTAACTTTGCTCAGATCAATTTCAACACTGGTCTGAGCTTTGTCCATCCTAATGGATTTATGGCCACTTTTGATAGTAAGGAATTGGCCAAGAAATTCATGAGGGATTATAAGGACCAGTTCGAAATTCCTGTGCCTGTTGAGGATGATAAAGAGGAGGCGCAGGAATAATGAATATCCTCATTGTTCAAAATCTCAAGAGGGATGGAGACCTCCCTGAGATCGAAGTCAATATCTATAATGAAAAGAAAAAGGAAAATGTATATTCCACAAATATGCAATTTAATGGAATGAAATTCACCTGCTTCCGTAAATATAATGGTGTTGAAACCTGTTCTAATATTGGAAACTCTCATTACATTGACTTCGTAAATCTGGTTAAGAAAGGAGTTGATAAACCTACTATCGTATCTATAATGCAAGGAGAAATCTCTTATTGTATCTTAGACCTTGTTGAAAGGGCTAAGCTCGATAAGGATGATAATAAAGATTTTATTCATGTAGAAACTATCAATATCTTTCCACATGCTTTGGAAGCTCGTGAAATTGATAAGTTCATCGAAGATTGTTATTTCATGATCTCTTAATCTTTAATATAAAAGGAGTGGGTCCTATTCGCCCACTCCTTTTATTTTTTATTATATTATCGACTTTTATATAATTTAACCCCATTATATATTAGGAGGATTTATATTATGTCTCAGGCAGATACCATTTTTAAAAACACTTGCCTCGATATTATCAATAATGGTATTGATACTACTGGTGAAAGTGTAAGAGCAACTTGGGCAGATACCAATGAGCCTGCTTATACTATTAAGAAATTTGGAGTTGTAAATCGTTATAATCTTCAAAAAGAATTTCCTGCTATTACTATGCGTCCTACTGGTATTAAGGCAGCTGCTGATGAACTTCTTTGGATTTGGCAAAAGAAGAGTAATAATGTAAATGATTTGAATTCTCATATTTGGGATTCTTGGGCTGATGCTGAAGGGTCTATTGGTAAAGCATATGGATATCAAATCGGTAAAACTTATGCTCACCATTATTTGAAAGATTATCCTACTGCTGAAGTATTTGCAGAATTAAAGGAATATCCTTCTTCTAAGGTAGTATTTAAAGACGATAGTTATTGGGTATTGCTTGATCAAATTGATGGGGTAATTTGGGATCTTAAGCATAATCCTTTCTCTAGAAGAATCATGACTAATATTTATAATTTTGAAGATCTTCATGATATGAATCTTTATCCTTGTGCATATTCTATGACTTTTAATGTTACTAGAGATAAAGAAGATGGTAGACTCACCTTGAATGGTATTCTTAACCAGCGTTCTCAAGATATGCTTACTGCAGGCAACTGGAATGTTGTACAATATGCAATTCTTATTATGATGCTTGCTAAGGTTTGCGATATGTATCCTGGAGAATTGGTACATGTAATCGCCGATTGCCATATTTATGATCGTCATATTCCTATTGTAAAAGAACTTATTGAACGTCCTACTTTTGATGCTCCCAATGTATGGCTTGATAAAGTAGATAATTTCTATGACTTTAAAATCGATAATATTCATATCGATAATTATCAGCATAATTCTCAGATTAAATTCCCTGTTGCAATTTAATATAATTAAAAGGAGAATAAATTAAAATGGAAGAAAAGCTGGTTATTCGTGGAGCAAAGATTGGTTCTACTTATAGAGTAGATATTAGAAATTTAGAGTCCATAAATCCTCTTAATAAGATCACTGAGAGGATTATGCGAGTATTGTATATTGCTAAGCATAATACTACTGATGAATACCTTGTTGCTTGCTGTCCTTTTAATTATATTGAAGATGAATGTAGGTCTAGTGATGTGACTGATAATGTAAGAATGATTCCTATCTCTGTATGGAGAAAAATTGCAACTAGAATCGATAGAGGATAAAATAATGAAAGTTAAAGTTGGAGAAATTTATAAGCATCATAAAGGATCTTTTGTAAAAGTAGTTGCTTTATGCAAGCATACTGAGACATTAGAAGATATGATTGCATATATTCATGTAAATAATACTTCTAAAGATAATACAGATCCTAATCTGTTCTTTGCCACAGATCATATCGTATGGGTACGGCCTGCAAGTATGTGGTTTGATAAAGTTAAGGATGGAACCACTACTAGATTTACTCGTGTTGAATTTAAGGAGAGAAAATGAAATGATGAAAGCAATTGTATGTATAGATAACAATTGGGCTATTGGAAATCAAAATAATCTTCTTTTTAATATTAAAGAAGATATGGCTCGATTTAAAGATATTACAATGGGTAAAACTATTGTATATGGTCGTAAAACTCTAGAGTCATTTCCTGGGATGAAACCTCTTCCTGGACGTAAGAATATTGTTATGACTAGAGATTTTAATCATCTTGAATCTAAATCTTTGTTTGCTGCTAAATATGCAGGATTTTTCTCAGAAAAGAAAGAAGGACTTAGTAATCCTTATTTTAATGATGCAGAATATAGATCATCATTTGCTGTAAGATCTAATCCAGATGTTAAAGTTCCTAACAATAGAACTATGATTTTCTGGGTTGAAAATCTTCGTACTTTACTTGATACCGTAGAAATTATTGGAGATAGTGAAAATACTATAGTCTGTGGCGGAGAACAGATTTATAGACTTCTACTTCCTTATTATGATACAGTATATGTAACTAAAGTAGATGCCGAAGCTCCTGCACATGATGCAACATTTCCTAATCTAGATCAAATGGATGATTGGAAAGTTGTTGAAGATGAAGATTGGAGATCTAATGGATCTTACAATTTTAAATTTATGACTTATAAAAGGAAATAAATCTTATGGATATGGTGAATGTGAATTTTGGATATCTAATTCAAAATGCTAAAGATACGAACAATGAAGAACGTCGTACTGTATTCTATAATCCTAGTAATATCTATGATAAATTTTCTGAAGTTAAAGGCAGAATTGTTTATGATGGATATAATAAGATGATAGAATATGTACAGCAGAATATTCTTACTTTATTATCATCCGCTGTGGATAAAAAACCTAAAGCATTAAGAACTATTACTGATAAGGATTTTCTTGTAGCTTTAGATATGTCTGGTATAGCTCTTGATAGAGAGTATACTAATAGATTCAATAGAGTATATCGAGCTTATGTAATTAATCCTGCAAACAATGTTCTTTATAATGAAGAAAATGCTTGCTTGCTTGGAAAAATTGCTATAAGAATGAATCGAGAAATGATCAATAATCTTATGAGTCTTGGTCTTTCTGAGAGCTATGCTTTATGGATTGCAGTAAATAGAAATTCTAGTACAGATGAACGCCGTAATATTAGAAGAATGGTTCGTGCTATGCAGCACATGGATCCTGATATTATGACTGAACAAATGGTAGTAAATGTATTTTCTAAGACTTTTAGTGATCAGCTTACTAATCTTTTTATTTCTATCATGACAGATAGATTTGATGCCTTTGATGATGACAATGAAAAATATGTCTACTCTGCTGTATCTAATGCTATCTTAGATATTCTAAATACTATGGATATTGATGAGATCAAAGATATTGTATTTGAGTACGAGAATGAATTAAAAAGATCTGGAGTTAAAGGAAGATTTTCTATGATGGCTATTAGTCCCGGAGAATATCCTGCAATTTGTAGAGCAATGGATGAAATAGAAGCTATGGGAATAAAGATTGAATAACTAATATTAGAGGAATGGATTTTATTCCATTCCTCTTTTATTTTTTTTATAATCTGACGCTTCTCTTAAAACTGCTACTTGTAAAGTTCCATATAGTGAATATGCAATATGTGGATATTTATCTAAAGCATATATAATTCAAGCAATGCCAATACTATATCCAAAAGGAGATGCTGGATATTATAATATTCCTGTAATAGCTGCTAGTGGATATTTTGGTGATGGTACATTTGAAGTTACTAACTGTGAAGTGTATATGACAAAACGTGGATCATTACCAGCAACTGGTGATGAAATATATATGGATGGTAAAAATCCTATTACATGCAAATGTTGGTATTTTGATATGTAATGACGCTTCTTTTAAAACTGCTACTTGTAAAGTTCCAGAAATAATTGGAATGACATATATAGATAATGCATATGTATTACAGGCAATACCGATACAATATCCAACTTCTACTAATTATGATATTAAGTTGTATGTATTTCCTATTATATGTGTTGATGGATACACACAAACGCATTCTAATAAAACTCATACATTTATTATAACACAGTCTATTATACAATTATCAAAATCTCCTGGGCCTACGACTAGTGATGATGTATATATGGATAGTGATAATCCTATTACATGTAGATATTGGTATATTAATATCTAATGACGCTTCTACTAAAATTAAGAGTCAAGATATAAATGTTACAGATAGCAATGGATACACTTTTAGAACTGGAACACCTATATCTACAGTATATACAGGAGATACAAGTAGTAAGTATGCTATTATAACTTTTTCAAATGTAATTATAATAAAAGGTTTCGGATCATTAGGTTCTAGTACTACAGGTACTGCTAGAGTATATTATATCCAATAATATTTCACATCATAATAATTCTCGAAAACTTTTCATAAAGGAGATAATTATTATGAATTTTAATATGAAACAAATCCATACTATCTATGAATCTGATGTCAATGATCAGACTGGAGCAAATCTAGATAATACCCTAAGATCTGCAGATCTTATGGAAATCTTTGATAATATCTGCCCTATTACTGGTGGTGTATATAAGGCAATGAAGAACGCTGCTGCTGATCCGCAGAATCTTAAAGTTACAGTCTCTAAGAATGGTGAAGGTGAAAAGGCAAGTCTTTTCATTGAAGCTGTAGAATTTATGACTTATGTAGAAGCTTGTGGTAAAACTATTGGCGAAGCAGCAGATGATATCGTAGATACATATCAAACTGATATTCCTGGTATGGCAAGTGATGATATTCATATTGTATTTCCTAGTGATGCTCTTAATAAAAATGATCTCGGAAGTCAGAATTATGGCAGAGATGTTAAGAATGACTGGGCAATGCAATTGATAACTGGAATTCGTAGATATGGTCTAAAAGCTAATATTGGTGTAGAAGAGAGTAAATAAAATGGCTATTTATACAACTCAGCAATGTTTACAGAGTTTGATAGAATCTAGTAGTCATAAGTATTCTTCATTTACATCAAATCCTAAGTATAAGCCTATTAGTTTAAAAGGATTTTTATATCATACTACAAGAGTAAATATAATCTTTGTATATGAAAAAGATGAATCTGAAAGTCCTAATAAGCAACAGCTATCTGCTATTGAATGGATTAAGAATAATTGGAATGATATTTGTAGTAAAGTAAATGAAAAACTAGAAAAATTTGCTGGTACAGATAATCCAATTAAGCTTAGATATAGATTTAGAAATCCTAGTCTATATGTATTCGATAATGGAAATCTTGGAATTATGATGTATGATCATGATAAAGCTGCTAGTGGTACAATAGTATTGTTAAAACCTAACATTAGAGTAGTAGATAGTAAAGAATATTTAAATAGCTAAAAGATACCCGATAGAGATCTAATCTCTATCGGGTATTATTTTTGTGACTAAGTGTGGGAGGGATCCTGACCGAAGTCTAGACCACCAGAGGCTATTGCCACTAATATTATGTTAATAAAAATATTTTCAAAATAAAAAAATAAGTATTTCATGTGTAAATTTTATTAAATTACAATAATCTGACGCTATTACGAAGTAGTCTGAGAAATCTGCCAAACCGTTATAAAAGGGCCTAAAATGGGCATTTTAAGAGGGTAAAATCGAGTGATTTTACCCATATTTTTAACATTAAAAATTCAGTTCAAGATAATAAATGTTTGTATAATAATCAATCTTAATTTAAAATATATAACAATATGGTAATGAAAGATGGTAGAAAAATCTTTTACCTTTAACAACAGTCACACAAACTATCTTTCATATGTGAAGCTTTCGATTTAAGATTTATTGTGAAGACAGCTTTTAAGAGAGTCCCTTGGACTATAAACTGTGAAGACTTCGTTTAAGAAAATCAGATAAATCCATATACAAGCCATTAAATGTAGTAGCGTCAGATTAAAATTGTGAAGCCTGCTTATATAGATTTTTTGTGAAGACGACGGTTAAGATTATTACTCGGTGTGGTCTTTATGATCACCCCGGAATTTCTTTTTTAACAAAATATCACTATAAATAGCCCAAAATGGGTAATTTTAAGAAAGGAAATTTAATTTTATGGCTATAATTGATAAAATTAAGGTTGGTAGCACTACCTATGATGTGTCGCCTTCTGCTACTGGTACTTTGAATACTACTGGAACCACTAAGTTTAGTTCTAGCGATGTTGCTCAGGGAAGTGCAACTAGTTGGACTAATGTGGATCAGATTACCACTGCTGATAACCACGCTACTCTGTTTACTAAAATCACTCAGATGGCTAAGAATGTTCGCTATCTGTATAATGTTCTTGGTACTGGCTTTTCTACAGGCTCTACTGTTAAGAGCCAAATCGATAGTAAAGCACCATCTAGTCACTCCCATTCAGTTGGTCAACTACCTACTTCTAGTACTCAAGTTAACTCCAATGACTATATTCCTACCTCCGCTTTGATTTATTCTATGAATCAGACTCTAACTTCGCTAAATGACGCTTATACTCAAGAAGTGGCAGATAGAAGTAATCGTAATAAGGAGTATCAAAAAATTGATATTCAAAAATGGATTAATACTGAAGATATTGATTGGTTCTTTGGACAATTTAATCATAATAATAATTATACCAATAATTTTGGTCAACATCTAAAACTTGGTATGGGTATTGTAATTCAAGATGGCACTTTTAATGCTACTTGGGATATTGCTGGATTTGATATGGAAGCTTCTCATCAAGCTGCTGATGGTACTATGGTGGATAATGGATATGGAATTTATTTAATTCCTAGAACTTCTCTAACTAATTCTCAAATGTGGGGCACTTATAATCAGATGCCTGCTGGATATCTTGGATGTACTCCTATGCAAAATACTTTAGCCAATATTCAATCTAAGCTAGAAGCGGTTCTTGGAGATCATCTGGTAAATAGAAAAGTTTATCTGAGTACAGCTGCTAATGATAATGGCTCTACTGCTGGTAAATGGACCAATGCTAAACTAACTCTGATGTCTTTGACTCAGATTGATGGTAGAGGTTGGGGATCCGTAGGTTCTCATTATTGTGCCCATGATGTAGGTGAAGCTACTCAGAAACTTCCTCTCTTTAACTATGAGAGATATTGGATTCCTTATAGAGAATGGTATTGGACTAGAGGATTATATGGAAAATTCACTTGGAATAATACCATTTATGCTGGTGCTTGGGATGTCTTCGCCGATGGCGATATCAACGGCTACTGTGTGAGCGATTCTCTTGGTGTTCGCCCGCTCATTTATGTGAAGGCATAAGCGAAGCGGGCACCACCTTGTGTGGTGCCGCTAGCGATTGCCGTAGCATAAATGGAGGGCTTAAAAGGTAAAAGTATTTTGATCTAATGTAAAATTTAATGGCTTAAACTTTTATATGGTGGAGAGCGGTGGTATATGATTATCTTTTTATATTAATAAATTATAGCCATAAATTTAAATCCTTTTTTTAATATGAATACCTTATATAATATATAAAATTTATGAAAGGAGTACGTGCAATGGGCGTACCGAAGAATAAACAGAAGCTGTCTAATATTGCATATTTTGATCACGCATATAAAATGATAGAAGGTATTACTAAATATTTGCTTTTAGATTTTGGAGTTACTCATACATATAACTGCCTTACAGTCTTTATTAAGAAAGCTAAAATGGATGAGAAGGATGGTACTTTATTTGAAGAATTAGTAAATAAATATCATCTAGAAACAGAATCATCTTATCCACTTTGGCTAGTACTTCATTATAGAGATAGAATCCTTGCTATCATGGATTCTATTCTTAGTCATATTTCAGCAGCATATACAATGTTTCCAAATTCAGTATATGAATTTAATATTAAGAGACAGCACCAATCAGATGCAATCTCTGATTGCTATGAATTAAAGCATGTTCTTCAATTAGCAATTAATATCTTTCCTGCAGATCTAAAGAAATACGTTCCATATGTGACTATGATAGATGATGAAATTGGATATCTTAAAACCTGGAGAAAAGATTATGCTGCTAAAAATAAGAAACAATGCTATATGAATGATGACAATGCTAGGAGAACTGCAGCTTATGCAGTAGAAAAAGCACTTGATAAAGCAGATTCTAAAAAGCCTCATGATAGTACAATATTCTTTCTACCTTATATTACTCAAAATACACAATATATGATTAACCATGATCAGCTTATGTTTAATCTTGCCAATACTAATTTTTATTATGACTCCCAGAATAGATACTGCTCTACATTATTCGTACCAGCTGTTACATTTTGTGATCCTAAAGGAAATGTAATTGGAGACGGTGTTACGAAATAAATAACATTATTGTAAGGTAATCTTCTGCAAAATGCGTGATTTGTTTTGTTTTGGTTTTCTGAGCTGGTGCTTGGAATGTCAACACCAATGGCAATATCAACGGCAACAACAATGTGAGCAATTCTAATGGTGTTCGCCCGATCTTCTCAACCCATGTTCCGTTGAACGGCTATAAAGCCGGGGGCATGTGGTGCGAGCAAGAGGAGAAGGTTACCTATCCATTTGGATAAATGATAAATTTAGTACGGTCTGAGATTACGATCTTGGATTCTATTGGCTATCTACCCCTTGCACTTTTATTTTTATGATTATTGATGCCATTGCACAAATGAATGATTTTGGACCAAGTCCATATGCATATAAAGAAGGCAATATAGAATCAATATCAGATCCAAATAAATTATACGATGCTTATAAACTTTCCAAAAAGAATGTTGCATGGAAGCCATCTGTTCAAAGATATGGATTAAATTTATTATCTAATATTGTAAGCGCTCATGATCAACTAGAATCTGGAAATTATAAAATGACAGATCCTTATGAATTCACTATTAATGAACGTGGGCATACTAGATACGTAAAAGCAATCTATATATTTGATCGAGTAATTCAAAGATCGTTCAATGATAATGTATTAAATCCCATTATCAATAAAGTAGCAATATATGATAATTCTGCAAGTCAAATTGGAAAAGGTGTATCGTTTGCTAGAGAAAGATTCAAAGTTCATTTGAGAAAGGCTTATAATAAATGGGGCA
>NFYZ01003961.1_pt1 | contig 15435 bp, 17 predicted proteins | sample 1092561 | NCBI WGS metagenome assembly NFYZ01 (sample SAMN03609887, study PRJNA323583) | gut metagenome | isolation source: feces | host: Rattus norvegicus | place: Malaysia | collected 2013 | reverse complement strand
AAAAAAAAAATAAAGAAGCTGGCAAATATCTAAACCAGCTCTCTTAATTCTTCATCTATTTTTCTAGAAGTTCTCCTATTTTCTTTTTTAATATTGTCTAAATATATATTCACATTATCTGTAAATTCTATTTCTTTCTCAAAAAGTGCAATTTCCAAAGCTTTTCGAGTCTTGTTAATAATAAAGCTTTCATCTAAATTTATCCCATATTTTTTATAATCTGCAATTATCAAACTTAGGGCATGTATTACCTTATTTTCATCATAATTTTTATTTATTAAATTAATATAATTATTACACTTTTGATTATAATAGTTTTTTTCTTCTAAAGCTTCTTTTAAAATTTCTTTTGTATACCCAATTAAACACTGATCTCCCCTACAAGAGCCACAAACTTCTTCACCTAAACATACCTCATCTACTGCTGATTTTAATTCCTGTGTTTGTATATATAATATAGTTGCTGCTTCCTTTAATGCTGATTTCTCACCAACTTTATGACGATATAGTAATTGTCTAAGTAAATAAACTTCTATTAATCCAAGAACTGCAAAATATATGAAAATATTTAGACTAGTAAGATATTCATTAGAAATATTAACCATAAGCTTATATGTACCAAAGAATAAAAACACTATAGAGGATACAATTTTTACAGAAACCTCAGGAATCTTTTCTCCTACTTTACTTCCAACTAGTATTCCTAATCCACTTACTGCTACCATGCCTAAAGTAGTTCCCAATAATATAAATAAAGGATAATTGCCTTCTGTAGATATTGTCAAAGCTGTCAACTGAGTCTTATCTCCTAATTCCCCCAGAAAAAAGGCTGCTGCTACCGTAAAAATAGGGTTAATATGTTTTTTCTCTTTTTCTTCTCCATCATCTTCATCTACCAAAGATAATATTCCAAAAATAACAAACATCATTCCTGCAATAATTTGTAATAAATTTAAAGGTATAACTTTTGATAAATATCTTCCTAAAATTATAGCCATACCATGATTTAGAACAACCCCTAAAAATACTCCTGTGAGGACTTCTCCTTTTTTATACTGAGTTGCAAAAGTCATAGCCATAATTTGAGTTTTATCTCCCATTTCTGCGGCGAAAATTAAAAAAAATGCTCTTGCTAGTTCTTCTAACATATTTATCCTCCTGTAAACCGCTATATTTATAAGCTACATATCCTATATTATAACAAAATATCTAGAAAAGAATTTAATATTTTCTTTTTCTATTCTCTTCTATAATCTTTTGATTTATATAATCATATCCTTTAGGCCCATGAGGAATAAGACAATTTGTACAGTCTTTTATTCCATAGTTAATTTTATAATTCCCCCCACATTCTTCTAAAAAATACAAAGGACAATAACAGAACATACAATTAAAATTTTCTTCATTTTTTACATTATGACAAGGAAAATATTCACAAGCTCCATTTCTATAAAATCTATAAGAGTTGTCCACATTATATCTCCTTTCCAAGGCTCCACTTGTTGACAACTTCTAATATTTCTTCTAAATTGTGGATACCTTCTTCTTTTTGTCTTCCTATAACTACAGGAATTATATCTAATTCTTTGCAGGCTTCCAATCTTTCTATAAATCCACCTTCTTTTCCACTATCTTTCATAACTACATAAGTAGCACCATATTCTTTAAACATAATCTTATTAAATTCCTTAGAAAAGGGACCTAGTAATGCAATTATATCCTTCATGTGAATATTGTACTTTTTACATTCTTCTATACTAAGACTAGCAGGAAGTACTCTATATATATATCTATTTTTTCCTCGTATTTTTTCAAAATCTCCGATATTTTTAGAACCTGTAGTAAAAAACACTGTTCCTGAAATATTTTTTAAATACTCTAAAGATTTCTCTAAATCCTTAAAATATACTACATAAGAAGGAATATATGATTTTTTTCGTACATATCTTATATACTTTATATCTTTCTCCAAAGCTACCTTTTTTGCATTTGAACTAACAATTTCAGCATAAGGATGAGATAAGTCTACTATTAAGTCAATATTTTTTTCCTCAACAAACTTAATCATATCATAGTAATCTAATCTTCCTACTATTAAATTAGGGATATTTATAAATTCTTTCTCACTTTCTGTTGCACTAGTTATTACAAAGTTTACATCATCTTCAATGTTTTTAACTAATTCTTTTGTTTCTGTAGTTCCTCCTATTATCCAAATCAAAACTCATAACCCCTTGGTGTTACTATTTTATCTCCTTTTATATAGGTTTCTTTATTTCCAATGAGAACTATGCTTAGCATGTCTACAATTTCATAATCTATTTTTCCAAGAGTTGTAATGAACTTTTCTTCTCCAGCTCTTCCAGAATTTTTAACTATCCCTACTGGAGTAGAAGGTGATTTATATTTTAATATTATATCTACTGCTTTTTTAAGATGGTCTTTTCTTCCTTTACTTCTTGGATTATATATTACTATTACAAAATCTCCTTTTGCCCCGTATTCCACTCTTTTCTCTATTACTTCCCAAGGCGTAAGAAGATCACTTAAACTTATAGAGCAAAAATCATGCATAATAGGTGAACCTAAATCACTGGCTGCAGAAAAAGCCGCTGTAACTCCTGGTACTATTCTTACGTCTATATCATCAGCAAGTTCTAATATAGGCCCTGCCATCCCATAAAGTCCTGCATCACCAGTACTTATTATAGCCGTGTTTTTTCCTTCCCTTACTTTTTCTATTGCATACTTACATCTTTCTATTTCTCCCTTCATTCCAGTAGAGAAAACTTCTTTTCCTTCTATTAAATCTTCTCCTAAATATTCTATATAAGGAACATATCCCACTATTACATCAGACTTTTTTATAGTTTCAATTGCTTTTAATGTGAAATGCTCTTTTCCTCCTGGTCCAATTCCTACTACATACAACTTTGCCATTAAAAAACCTCCTTTGAAATTGCTAATGTTATTCCATTATAAATAGTTTTGTCTACAATTAAATTACCTCCTGATAGGTATGCAGAAGGTTCGCTAACACCATAAACCCCTATTTTCTCTTTTACAAATTGGCTCTTTTGAAAACTATCTTCTACTTCTTTTATTTCTTCTTTAGTAAAAATGTTCATAGGACAACTAAAATATTCAGACGCTTCTATTATTCCTTTCTCATTTTTTTTAATTGAGACTGTACCTATGGACTTAATAGATTCTTCTGATAGGCTATTTTTATTTAGTAAATCAATAATAGAATTAATTATATCCTTTCCCCTAGTACCTTTTCTACATCCTATTCCAATGTTTAAATTTTGGGGTCGTAGAATTGTATAAGGTATATTAGGTTTTATGTCTTTCTCTGAAGTGACTAATAAAAATCCATCTACCTTTTCCTCTATTAATTTTATTCTCTGTTTATCTTCTATTTCTATTAAATTTGGATAACCTATTTTAGCTTTTATTTCAGAATAAAAACCTATTTTTCTGCCCTCTACCATAAGCGCTGTAATCTTTTTCACATCATTCATCTTTTCCATATATAAATTGTTCCTTACGGCATATATATCTACTGCCTCAATTCCTCGACTATCGGAAGCTGTAGTTATTATAGGCTTAGCATCAATAATATTTCCTATTTCTTTAGAAAGAGTATTTGCCCCTCCAATATGACCAGACAACAAGCTAATACTATATCTTCCTAAATCATCTACAACTACTATTGCTGGATCTGTTTTTTTATCTTTTATGAAAGGAATCATCATTCTTATAGCTATACCCGTTGCAGATATAAATACTATTCCATCATATTTTCTTACTATTTCAGGTAATATAGTTTTTATACCACCTTTTATAGATGAATTGTGAAAATGCTTTATATCTTCCACAAAGTTAGGCTTCTGCTCATAATTTTTTAGTATCTGTTCTCCTATCTCTCTACCCTTAGAAGTGAAAGAAAGGCAAGCTACTTTCATTTTATAGCCTCCCTGTATTCGTGGGTAAATTTAGGATCATATAATTTTGACCTTTCATATTCTCCTATTATAAAGTCTCCTACTAATATTTGTGCTGTTTTATTAATTCCTTCTTTCTTAACTTTCTCTCCTATATCTTTTAAGGTTCCCATTACGATTTTCTCATCTTCCCAACTTGCCTTATACACTACTGCAACTGGCACATTATCTCTCCCATATCCTTTTTCAAGCTTGTCTACCACATTATCTATTTGTTGGACAGATAAAAATATTGCCATAGAAGCTCCATAGGATGCAAGTTTTTCTAAATTTTCTTTTTCTGGCACCTCTGTTCTACCTTCTATACGGGTAAGTATAACTGTTTGACTTACTTTTGGAAGAGTAAACTCACTTTTAATTGCAGAACATGCAGCAGTAAAAGAACTAACTCCTGGAATGATTTTATAAGGAATACTTTTTTTCTCTAATATATCCATTTGTTCTTTTATGGCACCATAAATAGTTGGGTCTCCCGTATGAAGCCTAACAACTTTTAATCCTTTTCTATATCCTTCTTCCATTTCATCTACTACTTCTTCCAGAGTCATAGATGCACTATTATAAAATTTACAACTTTTTTTACAAAAAACTAAATGTTCTTTAGAAACTAAGGAACCAGCATATATAACAATATCTGCTTCCTCTAGCAACCTTCTTCCTTTTATAGTTATTAAATCGACGTCCCCTGGACCTGCCCCTACAAAACTAATCATTTTCTTCTCTCCTTCCTATAATTAAGGAAATATAATCTTTATCTTTAATAACATCTTCTCTACTACTTAAAACCTTTTCTCCATCTAAGGTTGTTCTTTTAACATATGACCAGGAGAAACCATTGTTCTCTAACAAGTCTAAAGTTTCTTTTTTATTATTGTGAGTCTTTAGTATAGCTATAGAATCACAATTTTTTAACATTTCTTCAGTTAATTCTCCATCACATAAAAGAAATCTATCTCCTTTCACAGTTAGCGGCCTTTTAATTAAAGCTGCACTAGCTAAAAAAGAAGGTATTCCTGGTACTATTTCTACCTGTACATTTTTTTCAACTAGCCTTTCCATTAAATAAATAAAAGTACTGTATATTAAAGGATCCCCAATAGTTAAGAAGGCTCCTGATTTTCCTTCTAATATTTCTTTTTTTATTGTTTCCACTGCTTCATCATAATGTTTCTCTTCTACTTTTCCCATAGGAAAGTCTAAAAGAACTATTTTTTTATCTTCTATAAAGTCTTTAACTGTATCTAATGCCATATTCTTTCCCCTATTATTGGGAGCAAATATTACTTCTGACTCTTTTATTGCATTTACAGCTTTAAGAGTTAAATGTTCTTTATGTCCTGGTCCTGTCCCTATTCCATATATTTTTTTCATTTTTTCACTCCTTTAACTATAAATACAGGATTATTTCCTTTTAGCATTCCTATTTTATTGATTTTGGACGTTTGTACAAGTCTTGTTTCTATATCTGTATAATTATATCTTTTCAAAAGTTCTAGAAATTCATTTAAATTATTAAGAGTAATAAAATTACCTACTACTACACCTTCTTCTTGCATATTATCATCTAAATAATTAAATATGTCCTCTAGTTTTCCCTTACTTCCACCAATGAAACATTTATCAATTCTTATTGAAGGCAAAGAGTTAGGAGCTATTCCTTTTATAATATTCATATCTACTCCAAATTTTTTAGCATTTTCTTTAATAAGCTTTACCCCTGCTTCCTCTTTTTCTACGGCCCATACCTCTCCTCCTTGGAGAGCTGCCTCTACGGATATACTTCCTGTTCCAGCTCCTATGTCTAAAAATACATCTCCTTTTTCTATATTTAAACTAGCAATGGTAAGAACTCGTATTTCAAATTTGGTCATAGGAATATTACCTCTTATAAAGTCTTCATCTTTAACCCATTTCATTTTCAATCACCACCACTGCTAATGAAGATATATCTTCTATTTTTTCTCCAATACTTTTTTCTATTATTAATTCATCTTCATAAGATAAATTATATCCTGCATATATTTTCCCTTTTATTCCTAAGCCTTGTAGTCTTTCTGATATACTAGAAGGAGTATTGTGTTTATCTGTAAGGATTATGGATAATGGCTTGTCTTGAACTTTTGCTAAATCTGCTTCCCTTCCATGGAGAGATAAAAATACTGCCTTATGCCAACTTTTATTTAATTTACTCATCATATATTGAAAAGAAGAAAGTCCTGGTAAAACTTTGTCTATCTTTATTTCTTTCTTTTTAAGATATTCTAATATACCATAGAAACAAGGATCTCCTGATGCTAGTATTAGTACTTCTTCATATTCTTCTATACAATCTAAAACTTCCTTTACTGTAGACACTTTTATATAATTCTTCCTAATATCTACTAAAGACTCTAATACTCTATTAAATGCAACTACATTAGGCGTATTTTTAATAGCATCTAATACATCTAGAGTCATATACTTAGGATCCCCTGGACCTACTCCAGCAATTGTTATCATAGGAAAACTCCTTTCTCCATAGAATATATCAATACCTTTACAGAATAGTTTTCATCTTTCAAATACCTCTGTATCCGTTCTTCACAGCCTTTTTCCATATCCTTTACAACAGCTTCATAACCTTCTTCTATGCATAAGTTTATTGCTTCTTCCGCTGTTAAACAGTTATTTACTTTATCTAGAAGCTTTAAAGGGGCCCCTCTAAAGGCTAAATAATATACAAAAGCCTCCATTCTTCCATCACATATTTTACTATGGGTATTAAATACTCCTAAGGATAGTTTTGAGAACTTACCAATATGTCCTATTAATGTAATAGACTCAAATCCTTTATTATAGGCATATAGTAGAGAATCACCTATAAAGTTAGAGATTTTTACCTTTCCACCTTTAAGTTTTAACTTATCTGCTATTTTTTCTCCATAGTTTCCAAGAACTAATATTATATGCTCCTTTCCATAGGTTTCAAAAATATCATCCATTTCCATATATATAGTCTTTTTAAGAGCATCCTCCGACATAGGATAAACTATGCCTTTAGTTCCAATTATTGATATTCCATCTTCTATTCCTATTCTCTTATTATAAGTTTTTTCAGCTATATCCTTTCCTAAAGGTGCATATACTATAACGTCATATCCTCTGGTTGAAACTTTTTTTAATTCTTTTTCAATCATTTTTCTAGGTACTAAATTTATAGCTGCTTCTCCTATTTCTCCAAAGAGACCTTTTCTCTTTATTCTACCTATCCCTTTTCCTCCATCTATATTAATTACACTATCCTTTCGCTCACTAACCTTAGCGCATATTTCCATACCATCTGTTACATCTGGATCATCTCCACCATCTTTTATAACACAACAAGATACTGAATTTTTTTCTCTTTTTATATTAGTAATTTCTAGTTTTAATTTAACTTCTGCTGGAGTATCTATTTCTACAAAATTTACCTTCTTTTTGGCTTTTAACATTAAGGCAGCTGCCTTTGCTGCTGCAGTAGCACAACTTCCTGTTGTATAACCACATCTTAATTTTTTACCTTCTTTAATAATATACATATCTTCCATTTATCTACCAACCACCATATATAAAAGAGCATTCACTATTGAAGCTGCTACGTTACTTCCACCTTTTGTACCTACTGTAGTTATAGATGGTACATCTACAGTTCTTAATAGTTCTTTTGACTCTGCTGCCCCTACAAAACCTACTGGTACCCCTATAATAAATTTAGGATTAACTTTTCCCTCCTCTATTAATTCACATAATCTAAAAAGAGCTGTTGGGGCATTGCCTATAACAAAGATATCTATACCCATAGATACGGCTAAATCTATAGCTACTGCTGATCTAGTAGTCCCTTTTTCTTTTGACATTTCCCAAGCTTTATCATCACTTACTAAACATTGAAGTTCTAAAGAAGCTTTTTTCAAAGCTTTCCTATTAATACCTGAAAAAGCCATTCTTGTATCTGTATATAATATCTTTCCTTCTTTTATTCCTTCTTTAGCCTTAGTTACAAAATCATTTTTAAATTCTATAATATTTTTATAATCAAAATCTCCTGTTGTGTGTATCATTCTTTTTACTATTATTTTTTCTTCTTCAGTATAACTTATATCATTCATTACTTCCTCTATTATTTCCATACTCTTATTTTCTATTTTATTAGGATTTTTAATATACAAAGTTTCCACTTCCTTCCTCTACTTTTGTTAAAAGGTTGTTTAAAGCTTTTTTATTTCCTAGAAAGTGTATATGAGGATAGCCAACTAAAGTATTTTTGTAAGAATATCCACATTCCCAAGTTCTTTTACTTTTAGGTTTAGAAATATTAAATAGTTTTTTATCCTCAATATTAGTTATAGACCTATGGAATTCATGACCTGAAAGTATGTCTCCACCTTCACCTAGAAGGCAATCTTCTTTAATTTCTATATTTACATATCCAAATCGTTGAAGTCTATTAGTCATAATACTACTACCCCTAAATATTCCACACATTTTTGCCCCCTCTATTTCCTCCACTAGATACATGAGTCCTCCCCCCTCACCATAGGTAAAGCCACCCTTTCCTATATGTTTTTTTATGGAGTTTATCATACTTAAATTACTACTAAGTTCTTCTTTATATATTTCAGGATATCCTCCACCTATATATAAAAGGTCACAGACCGGCAAAACATTATCTTCTAATGGTGAGAAATAAACTACATTACAAATTTTTTCTAATATTTGTAGATTTTCTGTATAGTAAAATGAAAAAGCTTTGTCCAAAGGAATAGCTACAGTAATATTTCTTTTTTGAGGATAGTTAAAAGGAGATACTTTTATATCCTTCATAAGTTCTAATAAACTGTCAATACATATGTTTTCTTCTACTATAGAAGCTATCTTATCTAACTTTTCTTCTATATTTTCTATTTCTTCACTTTGAATAAGACCTAAATGTCTACTAGCTAATTCTAGCTCTTCATTGTTCTCTACAAATCCTAGGACTTTTATATCTATGTATTTCTCAATTTGTTCTTTATACATAGGGTACAAATCTTTTCTTATACCATTTAATATTAATCCTTTTATTTTAGACTCTTTAAAATCTACCATTCCTTTTATCTTAGGTATAGTAGAAAACATTTCTCCTTTTGGTCTATAAACTAATATAGTATTTATATTTAACTTTCTCGCTATATCATAACTGGAGTTTTCAAAAGTATTGTATATGCCATCAAAATACCCCATAGCTCCTTCAATTATACTATAGTCTCCTTCTCCTAGAGAAATCCCATTTAAAATTCCTTCTTTTCTCATAAGATGAAGGTCTAGATTTCCTCCTCTTCTTCCCGAGGCTATTTCTAAAAATTGTTTATCTATAAAGTCTGGTCCTGTTTTAAATCCACATATCTTTAATCCTTTATTTCTTAACGCCCTTAAAAGGCCAATTGATACTAAAGTTTTACCACTACCACTATTTCCTCCAGATATCATAATCATTTTCATATTATCTTTCTAACTCCTTAAAGGCCCTCAACAATTTTTCATTATTTTTTCTATTCTTTATTGCTATTCTAATATAACTATCATCTAAGCCTTCAAAACTAGAACATTTTCTAATAAGAAAGCCTCTTTCCAACATATGTTGAAATACAAATTCTTCATCCCATTTTAAGAGTTTAATTAAAATATAGTTTGTATCTGTAGGTGAAACTTTAAATTCTTCTATTTCTCCTAAGCCATTTAATAAAAATTCTCTTTCGTTATCTATATAATCTTTACTTTCTTCTATATAGTCTTTACAATTAAATATATATCTTCCTGCACCATCTGCCATTGCATTTATACTCCAAGGCAATTTTATTTTATTGTATTTTTCCACTAGGTCTAAGGAAGTACAACCATAACCTAATCTTAATCCTGGTAATGCAAAAAATTTAGTTGCTGCTCTAATTATTGCCACACTTTCATAATCATATTTTTTAAATATTTCTATACTATCATAATCTTTAGGGCAAAATTCAAAGAATGCTTCATCTAAAAATAAAAATCCTTGTTTTCCTCTAACTACTTTATATATATTTAATAAATCTTTTTCCAAAAGTCTAAGACCAGTGGGATTATTAGGATTTCCTATAAATATTAAATCACCTTTTTGCACTGTTGATTTTAGTTTCTCTATTGGTATTTTAAAATCTTTTGTAAGGTTTATTTTCACTACTTCTTTTCCATGAACTTCTCCTCTCATTTCATATTCGGAGAATGCTGGTAAGAATACTATTATCCTGTTAAATAATTGAGCAAAATTGTCTATTATTTCTACTGCACCATTACCTAATACTACATTCTCCTTACTACACCCTAGGTATTTAGATATACTTGTCTTTAATTTTCTATATTTTATATCTGGATAACTTACTATAGTCGAGTAATACTCTTTTAACTCTTTCATCAGACCTTTAGGCATACCTAAAGGATTTATATTACTACTATAGTCTACTATTTGGCCTTTATAATACTTTTCATATGAAAGAACATCTCCACCATGTTTCATCTTAGCACCTACTTTCATTTAACTATTTTTAAAATCAAGTAAATTAATATTAAAAGCATTTCCGTTCTATACATTATATCTATAGCCCTTTTAATATCCTCCTTTTCAATAGATCTTATTCTATCTCCTATAGTAGGCTTTTTAACTAGTTCTCCACAATAATAATTGTCTCCTCCTAGTTGAATATTTAATAATCCTGCTATGGCCCCCTCTGGATAGGATGCATTTGGACTTTCATGATTTTTCCTGTCTCGCCACATTATTTTAAAACCATTTTCTATATCATATTTAAATAAAGAGGACAAACACATTAACACTCCCGTAATTCTTGCTGGAATATAATTGAATATATCATCAACTATTGCTGGAAAATACCCTAAATCTTTATATTTTTCATTTTTATAAGCTACCATAGAATCCATAGTGTTAACCATCTTATATAAAAAACCACCAGGGGCACCTAGAATTATAATATATATAATAGGTGCTATAACTCCATCGGCTGTGTTTTCAGATATAGTTTCTACATCTGCCTTTATTATCTCTTCCTCATTTAAACTGCTTGTATCCCTTCCGACTATAAAAGAAAGTCTATATCTACCTTCTTCAATACCTTTATCCACCCCATAATATACCTTCATTCCTTCCTTATGTAAACATCTTGCTGCTATACAGGTAAATATTAAGTAAACATTTAACATTTCATAGGGTACCTTATAATCTTTCAATATTAACAATAATTTATAAGGAATAAAAAATGAAATAAACATATTAATTGCAACCATTAAAAATCCTGCAAATTTCAAGCCTCCCTTAGATTTAAATAATTTCCTAAAAAGTTTTTCTTCTAGAGATATTATTTTCCCCATGAAAACTACTGGGTGTGGGAAGCCCTCTGGATCTCCAATAAGTAAATCTAATAATACTGCTAAAATTAAATTTGTCATACTATCCACCTACAAATTTATCAAGGAATATAAATATTCCACATTTATATTTTCCCTAACTATTCCTGCTAATTTACCTAGTTCTTCTTCCCTTTCCTTTTCTGTTTGTTCTCTTTTATTACATTCTTTTTCATAATCTATAAGGCTATCTTCATCTACTAATTCTAATGGAACATAAGGAATTGTACCTATTACAGGAATGTTTAAAAGTTCTTCTATCATAGCTATTCCCGGATCAAGTATAGATTTATCTCCTCTAAATTTATTTATTACAAGGCCCTTTATTCTTTTTCTTTCCTCTTCTTCTAAAAGCATAACTGTCCCATATAAAGATGCAAATACACCACCCCTATCTATATCACTAATTAATATAACATTAGCATCAGCCATTTCTGCCATTCCCATATTAACGATATCGTTTTCTTTTAAATTTATTTCTGCTGGACTCCCTGCTCCTTCTATGACTACAATATCTACTTCCTTTTCAATTTTATCATAGGTCTTTTTAATCATAGGCTTTAAACTAGTTTTGTATTTAAAATAGTCTACTGCTTTCATAGTTTTCTCTAATTTGCCTTTAATAAAAACCTGGCTTCCTTCATCACTTACAGGCTTTAAAAGAATAGGATTCATATTAGGATTAGGCAATATTCCTGAAGCTAAAGCTTGTAATGCCTGAGCTGTGCTTATTTCTAATCCATCATTTGTTTTATAAGATTTAGATGACATATTTTGTGATTTAAAAGGATATACTTTATAGCCATCTTCCCTAAATATTCTGCATAATGCAGTACATAACATACTTTTTCCAGCCGAAGAAGTAGTCCCTTGTACCATAATATTTCCCACTACATCACCTCCAAAAATAAAAAAGAGAGCTTCTCTCGAAGTTCTCCCATATCTATGACTAGCTAAAGTAAAATAGTCTTTCATAAAATTTTTCTTTCCCTCCGAAAGAATCTTTCCTAAGATTAGGCAGGTTTCCTGGCTTATAGTTCATCCTCATTCCATCTTCCCAGCTTTCGCCAGTGGCTTTGGAATTCGTCGCTATTTACAGTAGCGGGGGCTGCAGTAGCTTTACACTCCTTTCCCTTTTAACCTTAATTGGGCACCTAAGCTTAATATTTAATTTTATCTATATCCCATATAATAATATCATATTTCTTGTCTAAAACATAATATCCCCAATATTTTTAATAATCACCTCTTTATTAAACATAGATAGGAATTCCACTTTATTAACTAATTTTGTCCACAAATCTTCTTCCTTTTCCCTCTTTATGTGATTTTCTTTTATTCTATTTAAAAATTCATCATAGCTATATACTTTAAATTGTTCTACCTCATATTTTTCTCCTAGAAATTCCAAAAACCTAATTACAATATCTTCGTAATCACTCTCTTCATCTGTTCCTACAATACTACTTACTTTTGGTACAATATGTTCAAACAATAATCGTCTATAAGGAATACCCTCTATACCTAAGACATTTCCTATTTGTAGAATTTTTTCTTCTCCTAAAGCTAAAAACTTATTTATAAAATATTCTTCATCATTTTTACCTTCAATATAATATTTATATCCTCTAAGCCCTTTTAAAGCTTTTAATCCATCATAATATCCTAATTTTAAATCTCTTCTAGCAGTTTCTTTTTCAAATTCTAGAGTCTTACCTAAATCTTCATTTGGGGAAATAAAAGTTAAATTTAAATCATCATATTCACACTTTTTAATCCTTCCCATTCCATTAGTTCTAACAGCTATAATATCTTTATAACCCTTTTTTGCTAACATGTCAATTGGTAGATTATTATATACTCCACCATCTAGAAATACTTTTCCATCAAGTTTTTCAGTTTTAAATACTGGCAAATAGGAGCTAGCTAGTAAATATTCTTTAAGCATTCCTTTTGGTATATCCTCTATATAAATTTCTAAAGGTTCTAAATCTGTTATAGAAACTGTAACTATCCCGAAATCCTTTCCTGAGCTCCTAACTTTTTCCTCGTCTATTACTTCATCTAATAGCTCCTTTAAAGGTGATATATCAAAGCCCTTTTCATCAAAGATATCTTTTGCTTTTTCTTTCCATTTTTTTATATCTTCTAAATTAAATTTTCTTTTTTTAAATTTTTCAATTTCCTCGTCATTAGCATTAATTACTGTTGAATAAGAAACATTGTTCCATAATCTATAAGCCTTATGGAAGTCATTCTGAACTACCATAGCACCATTCAATGCTCCAACAGAAGTACCCGCTACTCCACTAATTTCTATTCCCATTTCTCTTATAGCTTTATAAGCACCTATGTGGTATGCACCTTTTGCTCCTCCACCTTCTAAAATTAAACCTTTCATTTCTTCACCTCTATCTACTAAATTTTTATCTCATAGGTTTCTTTCTACTTAGTTTTTGGGAAGAACCTAATCTATGCCTTTACTTTTGAACTTCCACTTCAAGAATTGAAGTGCAATGAGGACATTTTGAAGCCTCAATTGGTATTTCTGAAAGGCAAAACTCACATTTTTTAGTAGTGGGTTCTTCCGATTCTTCATTACGTCTCAATTTATTTATTTGCCTAACTACTAAAAATAAAGAGAAAGAAATAATTAAAAATTCAATAATAGTATTTATAAACAATCCATAATTTAATGTTGCAGCTCCTGCTTCTTTAGCTTGAGCCAAAGTATTATATCTTACCCCATCTAAACTTATAAAATAGTTGGAAAAATCAACTTTCCCCAGAAGTCTTCCTATTAATGGCATTATAATATCATTTACTAAGGAGGTTACAACTTTCCCAAAAGATCCTCCTACAACAACACCTATAGCTAAGTCTAATACACTACCTTCCATTGCAAATTCTTTAAATTCTTTAAACATACTATAGCACCATCCTCATCATCAAGTTATTTTTACTTAATTATATCATCATAAAAATATAAAACATCTGTAAAATTACAGATGTTTTATATTTTTTAATTACTATCAGTTTTTACTTCCTTTTTAAATATACCTGTTAGCATTAAGGCTATAGCTCCATCCCCTGTAATATTACATGCTGTTCCAAAACTATCTTGCAAAGCAAATATAGTAAGCATTAAAGCTACTCCAGCATCATCAAATCCAAGTATACCAGTTATTAGCCCTAGAGATGCCATAACAGTCCCACCTGGTACTCCCGGTGCACCAATAGCAAATATACCTAATAAGAATATAAATATTATCATAGATGAAACTGGTGGCAATGTTCCATATAATATTTTTGATATAGTCATTACAAAAAATACTTCCGTTAATACTGAACCGCATAAATGAATTGTTGATCCAAGAGGTATGGAAAAGTCTACAATTTCTTTATCTAATATTGGTGATTTTCTTGCCGATTCTAAAGCTACTGGTAATGCAGCTGCACTGGACATAGTTCCTACAGCTGTTAAATATGCTGGTCCATAATACTTAGCCACTTCCCAAGGATTTTCCTTAGAAATTAATCCAGCAATACCATAGAGTACAGCTAACCAAATAAAATGACCTACTATTACTATTAGTATTACTTCAATAAATACTGGAAATTGTTTTGTAATACTTCCTTCGTAAGCTAATCCAGCAAAGGTTGTTGCTATAAAAATGGGAAGAATAGGTATTACAATTCTCTTTACTACGGACATCATTATATTGTGAAATTCATCTAAAATATTATTTATTGCTTTGGATTTAGTCCATATTACTGTAAGTCCTAATATAATTGACAATACTAATGCAGACATTACTGGCATAACTGGTGGTATATCTAGTTGAAACACTAACTCTGGTAATGTTCTTAATCCCTCTGGATTATGAACAATATTAAGGCCTGGTATAATTATATATCCTGCTAGCATAGAAAATAATGCTGCTCCTACTGATGATAAATAAGCTATTAATAATGC
>NFYZ01013865.1_pt1 | contig 15465 bp, 13 predicted proteins | sample 1092561 | NCBI WGS metagenome assembly NFYZ01 (sample SAMN03609887, study PRJNA323583) | gut metagenome | isolation source: feces | host: Rattus norvegicus | place: Malaysia | collected 2013 | reverse complement strand
TATATATATTATTTTTTATTATTAATATTACCAATTTTCTTTAATGTTGCTTCATATATATTTCCTTGTTTGTCCAAGAATTTGAATGATTTTCCAACTGTAAAAGTTGTAAGTTCATTCAATCTTCCATTTGAAGATTCATTTAACATTTTCTTGGATAAAGAAGATGTGTATTTCCTTACAATATCTTCAACTATTGTTCTTATCATAGGATAATCTATTTGTACACCATTTATTGACTCTTGTACAATTGGGCGTGATTGATTTTCTCTCTTTACAAAATCATTAAACTGACTGTTATCAGTGGAAGATACTTGTTCGTTTATATTGTTTCTATTCTGATTCTTTACACCTATTGTATCCAATACAGAACCTTGACCAAGCATAGACATGTCAATAGGATTCTTTTGGAATGATTCTCTGATTATTGAAGGAACATTACTGTTTATATTCCCATTTTTAATCGGAGCTTGCATCATAGGCTGATTAGCTGTTTGAGGAACTACATTAACTTCTTCGTTCAGTGAAGAATTAATAGAATCTCTCTTGCTTTTTGCAATTTTATTAATTTCTCCACTTGATTCCATATTCATCAGCCTAGAAGCCTTACCCAATGCATTTTGAAGTTTAGAAAGTTCTACATGTTGTCCCATTGTTTCTTTTTATTCGTATTTTTTGTATAGTTATTTTCATTATAATCGATATCATCCATATCATAGTCGTCAATCGGACCAGATTCTGCGCTAGAAGGCTTAGGAGCTTGATTCTGCATGTTAGCTTGCTGCAAAGCCTTTTCGTAATCAGCCCATTTATCAGCAGTATAAGAAGACTTTTCAATCTCCTTTGCTATATCTTGATATTTCTTACTATTAGGTTGTGATGTGAATACGTTTTTCTTCCACTGCTGGTTTGCAGAAATCGGTCCTTGTACATTCTTGGTTGAAACCTTTGGAGCATTCAAGGCTCCTTGTCGATTCAGTCTAGTAGTAACCAATGGGTCTTCCATGTCATCATTGAACTTTGCATTATCTATAAAACTAGACATCGACCTATCACCTGTCCTATTATACTCACCGTATGAGTCATCTGGAGGCATAAAGAAATGCTTATTCCTCATTCCATCCCATGATTTTATCCTATCAAGTCTGAAATATTTCCATTTAGGCGCACCTCTTCTAGAATTTCCATTGATTTGGAATGCCCTTACAACAGGATGTCCTTTCTTTGTCAGTCCGACAGCAAACGGTTGTATAACCCTACTTCCCTTTGGGTCTCCAACTCCTTTGCTATCACCTCCGTCATCATATCTAATCCTAACATAATACTTGTTCCTTATAGCATCAAGCACATCTTCCTTTGATACACTTTCACTCAGTATCCTCTTAAGTATGCTTTTTAATGATAAATCCATTCAAATTAACTATTTATATACTTAAATAGTTCGTCAATACTATTAAATGTATTATTTGGAACGCCATTTTCAAATATAAAATTAGTAAAATATAATAATTCAACATTATTATCTTTACATTTAGTGAATTTTCTAGAATCTCTTTCTTTTTGTGATATAAAACCATCATTTCCACCAAAATAATCAATCGGTTTATAATGTTGTTCACCTTGGCATTCTATCGCAATGTTGTATTTAGGGAGATAGAAATCTAAATGCTGCAAACCTAGCCAATCGAACCTCTTATGTCTCTTATAGTCTATCATTTTGTCTTTCAGAAAAGATTCGACTTCTTTTTCTAAATGACTTGACTTGCAAAACGGACATCCTTGACCTCTGTTAACATGGTGATATGGAGTTTGATTGAAAATTCCGTGAAATTTGCATATTATTGGAATAGAATTATCACATCTCACTTCATTAGGAACTAAAGAATAGTCATATTCATCTCCATGAATAGAAGTTGCATTATATATCATATCAGAAGCCTTAAATGCAAGCAAATTTGCTCTTTTTTCATAGGAACATCTCTTGCATTCATGACCATGAAGCAAAGAATCAGCAGATGCTGTAAATTCTCCGTGTTTTGGACAAATTATAGTCAATTTTTCCTTTTGAGAGCTTATATTGTCACTTATTTTTGATAAATCATATTGCGGAAATATCTCATTTATCCTTTTTATGATATTTTCTCTAGTTGTTTTATCATTTCTTTTCTTCCAACCATCTTTCATTGAGCATATTTTGCATCCTTGCTTCCTATATAACAAATGATTCGGCGTATTTTTCCAAATATGACCACATTTGTTGCATTTGCAAGAAATAGGACTGTTTATTCCTTTATATTCACCAATGATTTCTATATTTCCGTTTGATATTTTATTTATTCTTTCCTTGAATTCCTCTGTAGTTAACGATTTTGGCATTAATATTATATGTTTTAAAATAAAAAATGCCAAGTAATTAACTACTTGGCATTAATGTTCAATTATTTTATCTTGTTTAACCGCAATTACCGTCTTTAGAACCATATTGCTGACCTACGAAGTACTGACCATCTTCGATATTCTTCTCTGTATTCACAGAAGTAGGACCGTATGGATTCTCTTGGTTGTAGATTGATATTGACATAGCCCTATCCCTACCGCCAATACCGTTTCTACCTTTAATGTCATAGCATCCACCACCATTGGTTGTATCAAAGTTAGAGTAATTGTAGGTATTAGTATTCATATTACAGTCTGGAAGGAAATGTCCATGACCGCCATGTCCAGTACCCTTTCCCAATGCGTCTCCATCAGAGATTGCGTCTTTATGCTTTGCTGAGTATTCGTCTTCGATATTGTAGTCGCTTCTTACTATCTCATTGTGTCTTTCTTCCATACCTCTTTTTTCAAGGCATGTTTGACCGTTATTGTTTGCCATTGTTGATATTGTAATAAAATATATTAGTTTTCAAATTTTAAGAAACTAGGAATTCGTTTTGTATTGTATATTCAGAGCTTACCAATGCTTTCGTATATTCAATATAACCTTTTATCCATTCGTTCCTTGAGACTTGTTCTTTTCTTTCTTCTATTCCTTTTTTTTCCAAACAAGTCTGTTTACCTTTAGTTAATGCCATTAAGTCTTAAAAGCTGATTTTCTCTTATATATATCTTTCTTGCCTTATTTCCCTTACATTCTGATATTTTGCTAAGTGCCTTCGTACCTCCTTCTACGAATATAGAAGCCATATCACCCCTTTGATGGTACACATCCAATGCCTTGTTTACTATGACTATTACTTTCTCTGGTGATAAGTCACTATTGTATTCCTTAATGATTTCCATCAATGGCTCCAACCCAAAATCAGACCAAGCATCCGACCCATCAGGCATTACCATCCAATCATACAGTCCTATATCATTTAGGAAATCAAACATATCACTAACTATATAATATTTACCATCCTTACTTTCTATATTATACGTGTGATTATCTTGGTTTATATTATTTATAGCTGTTTGTATCTTTTTCTTGTATGATGCATCTCTCTTTGCTTTTAGTCTAGCTGATTTAAGCTCTTCTCTCTTCTTGTCATATGCATCAACTTGTGCTTGATTCATAAATAAGTCATACTGTCCATCCTTATGTATTCCGTTTTCCTCGTTAATAGGAAATTTCACTTCATCATCAGAAATAAATGACATTATTTCATTTTCGCTTATCTCCACCCATATTTTTTCATTTTCTTCAAGAAATGCATCTCTGTCATCATAATATGTTTCTATGAAATCAAATACAGTTTCATAATTAAATCCGTTAGCATGTCCAGCAAGGCTTGTATTTGCGATAAGAATTGCAGTGTTTTTCATTATGATTCCCATCCATTGGTAAATGTATTTAGTTGGAAATCTTTGAAAATACCCATATCTAGTGAATTCTTGCAATGCCTTTTCGTACATAGAAGGGTTTATAAGAACACCCCAATCTTGCTTTCCGTGTGGGTTTTCAGCAAATCTATTTAATACATAGCTCTCATCATATTCCTCTAGATATTCGTAGAAAGGAGATTCTTCGTAAGATGATTCGTTTATTTTCCTAGATTCTAGTTTTATTTTAGGATTTGATAGTTTTATCTTACTTCTACCTTTCTTTAAATCCTTTGAAACATTAGGCTTTGATACTGTAGGCTTAGGAGGCTTTACTGCATCAACTGTCTTGACACCTCTTGCTCCTTCAATACCTTTCTTTAGAATATCATGCGCAAGCTGACCTCCATATAGTTGGTATTCAACACTGTTTGGATTCAGTTTTTCTTGTCTGTGAAGTCTTACTTTGGCATCTTCAACACTAACAGAGTCATGCTTCTTCTGACCATTCTTTTTTGAAGTATCACCTTTCTTGTTGTATTGTGTATCGCTTGACAAGCTCTTCATAATCTTGCTTCCGTCAAGATTCTTGTCTATATATGGTTTGTATATCATCCCCATAGCCTTGAATACCTTCTTGGCATTTTGTGGGATATATATCTGTTTCTTTGTTACTTTTTCTGAATCTTCAAAAATCAACGCCATTATTTATATAGTATTATATTGTGTTCGAAGAATTTCGTCCTCCTACGGCTCCCCATTGCTGAGGTGATTGCTGTTTTGCAAATTTATCCGTTGATACTGGGTCTGACATCTCTCTCTCACCATTAGCATCCGTCACAACTGCTTGATTTGACACTTCAGAAGAGAACTCCCTAGTCGTATTGTTACCATCTAGGAATGTTGAATCCCCACCACCTTCAATCAGTCTCTTGAATTGTGATTCATTAAGATTAACGATTTTCATTATTTTCGTTTTTATATTTTAAGATAAATATTTATTATTAGATAAATATCATAAATATTAAGCCATGAGTAATTTAAGGAAAAACAACAAGCATAATCCTCTATTAAAATTGAACTACGACGATTATTGGGATTTTTACATCAACCACGATGAAATATACAATCGTGGCAGCTATTATAATGGCAAATATTATGATGATGCCAATATTGTAAAGATAGATTTATGTAACAAAGATTGTATTAGCGGAAATACGATAATGTCAGATGCATGGCATTATTGGGATAAAGGATTTGCCAACAATACAGTACTTTCCAATATATCATATGTAGGTATTGACAATGGTCTTTTCACGTATAGAAAAGACAGAATAATGAACAAGGATTTCATCTCAATTCTCAAGAAGAGTACATATACGATAGACAAGGATGATACTAGACTTAAACTTCATGCAGTAAGCGGAAATACATTAGTCTATGAGTATCCTCTACACATAAAGGATTGTGAAGCTGAATTAAATGGAGGATTTTTCCAAGGATTCTTCAAGGTAGGATGCGGTGATTATGAGGTTTTTCCTTCAAAATTCGAAGATGGCGATGTACTTAATTTCGAATTTACATTGAAAAAATGTGACTTGGATAAGGAATCAAACAAGACACTGAATGACAAATATCCCAACAACAAGGGGATATTCTTCTATATCGGAACTAGAGCTGAAAACAAATGGATATACCTATATGACAAGACTGAAAATCCATGTGAGACATTCGGAATAGGAAACTTTGTGGAAGACGGAGATATAGAGAAAAAAGACTACATAATAGGAAACTTCAAAAATATCGACCCATTCTATGAGGAAGACGAAGAAGACGATTACATGTATTTCTACACAGACTTCAACTATTATGACCCAAACTTGTACAAAGAAGGTGAATGCGACTTTGATGATATGTTCGATTATCTTGATTTCCCAAAAAAGCCTAAGCTGATTGACGAAACGGAGGAACATGAGACAATAGAATGCGTCTGTGAGTCAAATACAAGCGTTCTGAGACCATATCGTAATGGGTGTGGATGTCAGTTAAGGTATAGGAAAGAAAACACCTCAGAAGTTAAATTTTCATCTAGTGATTCTTTTGGTGATGATTATCTTAAAGATTCAAATGAGATATCAGATTCTCCAGAATGTAACATATATGTTGAAGATGATATTGATATAAGCGATTTCGACTATGAATTAGATAATGGATTGTCATTGTCAGATGCAAATCAGTATTATTTCTATACGGATAACAAATTCTTACTTTTTGATAGGACATGCAACGGAATGACAATAGATAAATGGGTTGATGGTACTCAATTTATGTATTATGGAAGAAATAGCCAATTCAAGGGGAACTTGTTCATGCTGATGGATAGAACTTCAACAGGATACAATGTATCCAACATTGATGAACTGATATATAAGGATTCAAATAAATACAACCCTTATAATGACATATATGACAATGCGCTTGCGTTCAGAATAACTGACGATGGCGAGATAGGATACAGATTGCTTACATACGACTGCTCGATTGAAGGAGACAACAAGTCAAAAATAATTGAAGGTTACTCGAACAAGGGAATAATACCGAATTGTGAATGGTGCAGCATTGATGTAAGGATTACATTCCTAGGAAACAGCAAGATGAAGTTCATGTTCTATGTAAACGGAAAGCTAGTGTATATAACCAAGGAACTTCCTAGAATAAGATTGAGGAAGCTTAACGACATATGGGACAAGCAAGAAGGTGTTCCGTTCAATATGTCACTCGGAGGTGGAACACAAGGACTATGTGATACTGTTCAGTTCAATTATATGCTTGAAGCAGATAGGAAATATCCTCTTGAAGAGAACTTTGGTGGAACATTCATAGGATACGTTAAGTCATTCAAAGTCTATAATGTCCCATTAACGAAGGAAACCGTTGAGGATAATTATCTACTAAATATAAGATAAAAGTACATTCTACTTAATATTTATTAATAAATCTTTTTAAATTAAAAAATAATGAATAAAGGGCTATACTATTATAAGCTTCAAAGCCCTTATCCAGAAGACATTACAAAGAATTGTAAGCTGACGATAAATGAGATTGACAGCAACTTCTTGTCTTTGAAGGATGAGGATATAAAGAGCGTTGTATTTGATAGGGAAACCAAAACTATCATTTTGACTAGGAATGACAGTGAGACTTTTGTAGTTGACCTAAGCGATGCTACATATGACTTGAATGTTGAGAAGGATTGCACTGATAATGGTGTAACCCTAACCATTACATATGATGGTAAGGACGGCAAGGAATCGTTCACACTCGAAAACATCGTTACTGTTGATACACTTAAAAAGGCTATAGAAAATGATGTTCTAACAAAGGTAATTACAGACGGAACATTGATTGGAAACGGAACAATATCGAATCCTTTGGGTTTGAACGGTACAGAAAAAACTGGTGTATTGGCTCCAGTTAAGGATATCATTGACACTACAAAGGGTAATAAGATACCAACAGAGGCTAAAAAGGGAACTAGATATCTAACAATTGAGAATTTCAATGATTACGGCTATCTATACAATGCATCTGCTTTGACTAAGATTACAGAAAAGGCAAACGAAGAAGGTAAGGGTTGGAGAGTTCCTACAAAGGCAGATTGGGACAAGATGCTCAACGGAATCGAACCTTGCACATATCAGAACCATGATTCTGCTAGCTGTCATACAGAACTTGGTCGTTTTGCTGGTAAGTATCTAAAGTCAGAATGTGGATGGGCTGGTCAAGGCGAATGTACATGCTCATCAACTAAACCTATGAACGGATGCGAATACCCAGATACAGACGGTCTGTACGAAGGAGCTGAGGATGGAAAACCATCACAAGCAACAGTATTACCTATCGGTATTGATAAGTATGGATTTGGAATATTGCCTAGCGGATATGCATCGTTGGATGGTTACAACAGACCAGATTTCAGAGGATTCAGAAGTACAGCAATATATTGGACAAGCAGTCACGTTTATGGTGATGACAGCCAAGATATCTATGTAAAGGAGTTCGATTGGAACAAGAGCGGTGTAATGCAAGAAGCACAATGCCCTACTCCATATTACTCAGTAAGACTTGTAAAGGATTATGACGGAGAGAACTATTTTGATACAGAATACATTGATGGTGTTGCATATAAGACAGTGCTCATGCCTAAGAGTAAGCAAGTATGGTTGGCTAGCAACTATGCAAAGAAGGAAGGGTTTGTAGGATATACAGAAGGTGGAAGTACTCCAGAATATGTAAACGTAAACAACGGTGAGGTACGTGAGACTAGGAAGGTCATGTATATCAACGAATGGAATGGAGAGTATTGGAGCAAGAGACCTATCAATGAAGGTGAGACTGTAGTCATCGAGAACGCTTGTCAAAGTAGTGGAAGTACAGATACAAAGACAATCTGTTGGCTTAATGAGAAGGGCGAGAAGGAATGCGTTGATGTCGATGTGCCTAATGTAGCACAGAACAATGTATCATATAAGGTATATACAACAGAGAACTGTGACCAAGTACTCGTAAACGCAGATGATTTGGCTGTTGAAAGAATCTTGACAACAATCATTCCGATTATAGAGAACGAGAGAAAAGATAGACTCGAAAAGGAAAAAGAACTAGAGCAAGCAATAGCTGACGAGGCTAAGAAAAGGGAAGATGGTGATAAGGCACTAGAAGAAAGAATTGCTTTAGAAGAGGAAAACAGGAAAAATGCAGACACAAAGCTTTGGAATGACATCAATCAAGAAATTCTAGACAGAATCAACGGTGATGCAAATCTCTCAAAAAAGATAGATGAGGAAAAAGAAGCTAGGGAAAATGCAGATAACGAGCTTTCAGATAGAATAGATAACTTGTCTAGCGGAACAACAGAGGCAATTGATGAGTTAAAAAAACTCATCGCCCAGGAAGTTAAGGATAGGGAAGCTGGCGACGTTGAACTTGACACAAAACTTAACGGTGAAGTTGAGAGAGCCAAGGAAGCGGAGAAGGGACTTGATGACAAGATTACCGCTGAAAAAGAAAGAGCTGAACAAGCAGAAAGAAATATAACTGATGCGCTAAATGATGAAATATCTAGAGCAAAGGCAAAGGAAACGGAAATTGAAAACCAACTAGTAGATACTAGCAAGTCTCCTTTCACCATGTCAGTTGCATCTGGTAAAAACCAGACTAGCGTAACTCTCCCATCCAAGGATAATCTTGATGAACATTCTATTAAGATTATGTTGGATTGCAATTTCGGAGAAATATAATATTTTTTTTTAATTAAACAGTAAGAATTCTTAAATGAAAGATAGATTGCAATTTAGGCATCATGATGCAATTTTCGACACTAGGAAAGAAGCAATAGAATACATGTTGCGTGATATTAAGAACAGTGAGGTAGGTTTGGCAAATACAGACAAGAGTCAAACCTTCTCTCTGTATGCTGAGCCTACCGTGCTTCGATACAAGAACATCGATGATGAAACAAATCCACACATTATCTTGGCAGTTGGTGCAACATCTAACCAACACGAAGGAGCACAGTATGTCGACAATAGGTTCTGCTTCATTGACATTGACAATACTGAAAAGGAAATAGCCACACTTGATGAAAAAATCCAGCAAGCCATAGCTAGCTTGACATTATTGGTAAGTGATACAAACACATTGAGCTTGTCAATCGCAAGAAGTGATAGCGGTAATACGTTGAGTGGTGACGTAAAGGTTCCTTCGAAAGCAGTAGTTAATGATAATGCCGTTCCAAATATTATCAAAGCAACAGATAACGGAATCTTTACATACGTCAACATGACATATGACAAAGACGCAGACAAGATTACATTCACTGTAAATGGCGATACCAACGAATGGGATGTAAATAATGATTACCTAACTGGTGGAACTTATTCTGTTGAGGACGAATCACTTCATCTCAATATGCTTAAGGGTAACGAAATCGTAATACCACTTGAAGAACTAATCAACGAATGGGATGTTGAAGGAGAAGATGCAAAATCACCTATCGTTCTTACGAGGAATAAGGTTCTATACGAGAAAGACACGGCAACAGGTCATCGTCATGTAAGCAAATGGCAAGATACGCTTAAGGCTGATGTAAGGATATCAAAAGATATTAATTTCAATATTCTTGAAAAAACAGAAGACAGCAAGGCTCTCTATGTAAGAGGTACTGCTGATAATATCAATTTCTTCTACAATGGAGAAAACATGAAGGTTTCAGACGTACTTAAAGAATGCATAAAGAAGAAATTATCAACAGATAACGATAATATTATATATGAGAGACCTGACGGTATATTCGCAACAGCAAAGCTTGAATACGACGTAAAGGATAACGCTCTCATATTTACATCATCAAATCAGACTGGAGGCACGACCACAGAACGTTTCGAACTCAATACAATCAAGATTATCGAAAACGCAAGGTACGATAAAGATACAGAAAGTCTTATCTTTACATACATAACTGCAAAAGGTGAAGTTCAGCAGTTAACAATCCCACTCAGTTCTCTGATTGAGGAATGGACGGTAAATAATGACGGTCATTCTGTAATACTAAACAAGGAAAGACATCCGTCAAACGACAAGGATGTACTTACAGCTGACGTAAGAGTGTCTAGCTTGGACAACAACATTTTGGTCGAGAAAGGTGACGGCCTCTTTGTAAAGGGTACGGCAGACAATGTCAAATACAGCGATAATTCCTCTGTAAAGGACGAAATTTCTTCAACCAAGGAAACACTCGACTCAGAGATAAAAAGGGCTCAGAACGCAGAAAAAGAGGCTTCTGACGCAATTTCTGATATACGTGCAACAATAGGTAGCGGATTCACAACAGATATACACGAAAATATCACTTGCAAGATAGAGCATCTTTCTGATGAGGTTGCTTCAAAGGTTACTTCTGTAACTGCAAAGGATAACACAGTTGTTGTTGACAATACAGATACAAATAACCCTAAAGTCGGAATCAAGGTAAGTTCGTTCAAAAGAGACGGAAACATTCCTAACTTGATATCAATTCAAGATGACGGTATATTCGCAGCTGTTGACTTGGCATACGATGAAGAGCATAACGCACTTACATTCACTACAACAAATGCTACGAAGACGATAAACCTTACAATGAACTCAATAGTAGACAATATCTACTATGACACCACAAAGGAGGCTATCATCATAGAATATACTGTGAATGGAAAGAAGATGCCTAATGTAGAGGTTCCAGTTAGAGCATTGATTAACGAATGGACTGTAAGCGACAACACTGACGGTGCTATCAAGCTTACAAAGAAGATTAACAATACAACAGCAGTAGATAATAGTCAAGACATTCTATCGGCAGAAATCATTATCGACAAGGTTCATGATGACAACATGATTGTCAATGACAATGGTTCTTTATATGTTTCTAGCAAACAGATAAAGGATGTTTCTTCGAGACTTGATGCTGAGATTGAAAGGTCAATTGCAAAAGATGGTGAACATACAAGTCTCATTGATGCAAACAAGGCTTCAATTGCCCAGTTAGATAAGGATGTGAAGGCTGAAGTTGCTAGGGCAACTGCAAAGGACACAGAACTTACAAATAGCATATCAGCTATTGAGAAGAAAGTGACTGACATTGGTACATCTTCTGACACCGTTAAGAGCGACCTTGCAAATGAAATTGCTAGAGCCACAGCAAAGGAAGGTGAACTTGAAGCTTCATTAATAGCAGAAGCTACTAGAGCAGAAAAAGAAGAAACTAGCATAAAGACAAGCCTTGAAAAGGAGTCAACTAGAGCTGCAACAGCAGAAAGCACATTGTCTAAAGCTATAACAGATGAGACTGCTAGGGCAAAGGCAAAGGAAGGTGAACTTGAAGCTTCTGTAAATGACGCAAAACTAGCATTCGTTGATACCACATCAGTAAAGGTTGATGCCACAAATAAGGCAGCAGTAAAGGTCAGCGCAAAGATTGCTAACGCAAACAACAACTTAATTACGCTTAGCAATGATGATGGTCAAGGACTCTATGCTTCTGTATCTGTAAAGTATGATGTTGCAAAAGACGTATTGTCATTAATCGGAAGCGATGGAACTAGTGTCCTTTCTACAACAAAGCTCGGTGCAGGTTCTATTGTAGAAACAATCACCTATGACAAGGATAAGAAAGAACTCATCATCTCATACAAGACAGCTGGAGGTAGAGAAGAGTCAGTAAGCGTATCAGTTGAAGACTTGTTCAATGAATGGGAGGTTGATTCTGACGCAAACAATGTTGCAATTGAGCTTAGAAAAGCACACAAGGTTGGAGAGAACGATGTTCTTACAGCAAAGGTTCAAGTTCTGAATGACCCTACAAATATGCTTTCAATCAACAACAACAAACTGTATGTATCAAATGAGAAGGTAGAGAAGAATACGACAGACATTGCTTCTACAAAGACAGATGTTGCTACTGTAAGCGGAAAGGTTGAAACGTTGACAGAAAGTGTTGATGCAAATTTAGATGAGCTCAAGAACTTAGAGAGGGCTTCTTTAGGAGTTGTAAGACCAGGAGAAGAAGTCGCATACGTTCCACACACAGATGCACATTTCATCGATACAGCAAAGAGTCTACACGGAGCTGACAGCCTTCTTGACACTGCAATATTCGATGTTAAGACTGATGTCGAAAAAGTTAAGACTGACGTTGAAGGTGTTAAGACAGATATTGAAGGCGTTAAGGCTGACGTTGAAAAAGCTAAGACTGATGCTGAAGGTGCTAAGGCTGATGTTGAAAAAATAAAGGCTGATGTTGAAAAAGCTAAGACTGATGCTGAAAGTGCTAAGACTGATGCTGAAAGTGCTAAGGCTGACGTTGAAAAAGTCAAGACAGACGTTGAAGGCGTTAAGGCTGACGTTGAAAAAGTCAAGGCAGATGTTGAAGGAATTAAGACAACTTCAGAGGAAACCCCAAAGGAGCTAAAGCGACTTGAAACTGTAATCGGTGTTGTAGGAAACGGAGATACTCCTATTGTATATCCTAATCGTGGAAATGGAATACTTGACGGTTCTACAACATACGCAGACGCAGACGATAAACTAGAGAGGGAAGTTCTCAAGCTTAGAAACCTTACAAGCTCTACAGAAACATCAACTGCAAAACTTTATGCAGAAGGTGCAGATACAGAGAAGAAACTCAAGGTTGATGTTAAGGTTTCACGTGGAAAGGGAAGCTCTATGGAAGAAGGAAATCTTGTGATTACTTCTATCAATGATGCTGAATTCTCAAATACTAACGTACTCAGAAAGGTTGAAATTGCTGGTGAACCTATAGAATCCAACGTAAATGGACTCTTCTTGAGCAACTCTTGGGATTGTGGAGAATATACTGCTGATGATGCACTTACAGCACAAAATATATTCAATACAAAATATTCAAACGAAAAGAGACAATAATAATATGATAAAATATTGGCTGTTATAGTTTAATGACAGCCAATATTTATATATAAATTAAAATTAATAATGAAAACTAGAATTCGTTTAACTGAAAGCCAATTAAATGATATAATTCGTGAATCAGTATATAATGTTCTTAACGAAGAGGACATGGAAGAAGGATGGCTTAGCAATAAATTCAAGCAGGGAAAACAAGCTTTAAAGACTGCATTCCAAGATAATGATGATATGTCAATTAGGGACAGATTCAGCAATGCAAGGAGAAATTGGGCAAATCAAGGAGACCTTAATAAGATTAACGACTTGATTCAACAAGTTTCTGAATTCGTTGACAATGGTGAAATTGACCCCCAGATAACAGTCGCACAATTGATTGGCGGTAAATACAATCATGGCAGATTTGGTAAAATGACAGGTAGAGCTGCAAACAGGAGAAATCAAATTGCAAGATTAGGTGGAACCGCATATTAAAATCCTATAAACCTACGAAATCTTTGAAAGGAATTCGTAGGTTTTTTCTGTCCTATTCGGCATATGTTATATGATGTTGTATTAATGATTAGACCATAATCATCTTTTAACCTTTTGCATTGTCTCTTGAATCTCCAATTATGCCCAAACAATCCACCTTTATGACCTTCAATCATTCTGACATAATGGTGTACCATCTCATGAACAATAACTTCACGCAAGTCTTCCTCATTCCAATCAACGTTTGATGCAATCCATATATGACCAATTAGCTTACCTTTCCTTTCAATAGGATTGTAAAGCCCAAGAGGTGTATGCTCTTTCTCCTTAATCACATGGCACTTGCATGAAGGCAAAATCCCATCAAAATATTTCTTGTTATATTCATTAAATCTAGTAACAATATCTTCTTTTGTTATTTTCATGCTTTTTTGTTTTTATGCAAAGATACTTATATTATTTGGCATAACAAAAAAACTAAGTGATATTTATAATTAATTAATATAAATTAAGATAATAATGAGGAATCAACAAATAAGATTGACAGAATCTGACCTCCATTTTATAGTAGAAGAGTCAGTAAGAAACATATTGATACAAGAAGGTTTTTTTGGTAATATGTGGAATGGTGTTAAAAATGTTGCTGGTGGAGTAGCCGATTTAGCTAAAGCAGGTGGTAATGCAATTGGTGGAATGTATTATAATGGTCAAGCTAATGGTCAGATACAGAAATTGAACCAAATGAAACAGCAATATGAACAACAAATGCAGCAAATGCAACAACAGATACAACAAGTAGACCAACAAATTCAACAACTACAACAAAAGGCTCAACAAAAGCAACAGAATATGAATCAAAATATGAAAAACTTCAAGGGTAGAATGACTCAGCAAAACTACCAAACTCCTAATCTAGGTGGAGGAAATCAGCAGCAAACACAGCAGCCGCAACAGCAACAACAACAGAAAACACAACAACAGTAATATAATCAAAATGAGCAATCAACTTAACTTATTGATTGCTCATTTGTTTTTTTATCCTTCATTGTGTTCAAGGTAATCATATGTTATGTCATCGAATACAAAACCTCCAGTTGAAGGTGTCATGTTTGGAATTTTCTTAAAATATAATCTCATGTCTGAACCCATTGTCACAATTGATGATATGGATGTTGGCAATTTACCTTCTTCTTCAAATGCCTTTATGTCACTTCCGCTAAGATTGCTTAATGCTTCTAGATATTTTGCATTTTCGGCTTCATATAATGCGTTGTCAGCCTCTTTCTCTTCCTCATGGTACTTTTCTACCAAACCATCCCAATCAACGTCACATTCCTTAACGAATGGAGGAATTTGACCCATTTTGAGCCAAAAGTCAACCTCCTTTTTCTCTGGCGTCATCAATACCTCATACGTATCTTGGTCAGTCTCCTTGTTAGGAAAACCGCTCACCAATTTAGCTTGAGCCTCAGTGAAGAATTTCTTGTCTTTAGGATTCGTAATCAATATATCGTTCCTAATATCCAATGAGAAACATACAAGCAAAGGACTTATTCTACTGTTAAACTGTGAAATGTATTTCTCAACATTATACTCCAATCCTTCATACTCACTGCACAATACATCATCCTCACTATCAACAATCTCCCTAGGAACAAGCTTGCAGTTCAATACAATCTCATCCTCATCATAAGCATTGTTACCATA
>NFYZ01001455.1_pt1 | contig 15489 bp, 17 predicted proteins | sample 1092561 | NCBI WGS metagenome assembly NFYZ01 (sample SAMN03609887, study PRJNA323583) | gut metagenome | isolation source: feces | host: Rattus norvegicus | place: Malaysia | collected 2013 | reverse complement strand
ATGAAACGAGTATATTTATGGAGCATGCATTGGTTTTTTATATTGCAAATGATATATATACCGCTTAAGCTTTGTGGAATATGTAATTATTCTTGGGTTATAATTCTTAGTCCTTGCATCGGGGCTGCAGGAATTACTGTGTTTGTTGTGTTAATGTATATTATCTCACATTTGTACAAGTGACTAGTAGTTTTTAGTATCTATTTTGTGTGTAGAACATATCTTTTGAGTAATTTTACTACTCAAAATAAAAAATCAAAAATTGATTCAATTTTATAGACTCTATCAATAGGAGGTCAATATATGGCAGATTTTAAAGAAACGACAATTAATTACATTAATACAGATGATTATCTAACTTTTTGTTCTTCAGAGAAAAAGTGGATCAATAAAATCAATAAGCTGCACGAGAGATATCCTGAAGATGTGAAGATTATTTATGATGCAGAATCTAATCATGGTATGATTTATGCGCAGCTTCCATCTAATTGGCTTAGGGTCTCCCCTCCTCGCCAAGTTAATTATACAGATGAACAGAAAGCTGCAATGGCAGAACGTTTAGCGGCTGCTAGAAATACAACATGAGGAGTCTAGAAAATCGTATCAAATTTCAACGATATGGTGTTAGGCAGACAAGTTATACATTTAAAAATCAATTCGTTTTTTGAGTTAAAAACATAGATTCTTCGTATAGTTTTTTTGGAGGATTGAAATGGAATGTCACATGGAACAATGTTTAGAGCTAATAAAGTTACGTGAAGAAGTTAAGGAGCTTGAATATACCCTGCAAGAAATGCGCATGAGTTGCGCTATTTTGGCTGATAAGTATTTGATGCTTCGTAGCTTGTTAAATGAAAATAATAAAGAATGGGAATGGTATGATGAGTAAAATGACAAATGAAAACAAACAAGAATATATTGATTTTTTTACACATATGCAAAAAGAAAATAACAGAATTCCCCTTGGAGGCATGGCTTGGGACGAAGTTGCTTGGTGGATTTATAACGCAACAGAAAAAGATAAGTTGTTTACTCGAAATGAATTGGCAGATATGTTCCCTGATTTGCTTGGGTATCTAAGGGATAATTAAAAGGAGTAGTATGATGAGTAAATGGATTAGTATATTTGATGAAAAGCCAGAATTTCCAAATGATAGTTGTTTGATTATGGTGCTGGAAGATGAAAGCTATGGTAAAATGACAGATCTTCGTATTCATGTATGTGAAGGGCTGGTAAATCTTGGTGGTTATATTCCAGCTGCAAATGGAAAATATGGCTTTGATACTTTTAGTGACTGGGATGAAGGACAACCTATTTGTGTAACACACTGGATGCCGTTTCCACAACCATGTGAAATTAGTAAAGAAGATATGGTTAGTATGCTTAAAAACACACCAAACTATTGCAAGAAAAAATGAGTTCGTTGTAATAATGATTTCAAATATGGATTTAAAATTTATATAGGAAATCTCAAAAATGATGGATATGTTTATAAACAATTAACGGAGGTAAAAAATTGAGTCCAATTGAAATTCGCAGAGATGGCATAGTAATTTGTGTATGCGCAGATGAAAGTTGCTTATATCCTTTGGAAATTTTAAAGGATATGAAATCAGCAGGATATAAGTTTTATCAAGACGGTAAGATTTATAAGCCAGAAAAGAAAGAAAACTAAACAGTACAAAATGAATTAAGGCGGGTGATGTAATTTGGCAAAATCACAAAAAAATCAAACTTTTGTGTTAAAAATAAATACGGGATATCTATCTCGCCATAACTGGGATTTAACACTGAAATTAAATGAAATTAGAAAACAGTCGCAATTAGTTGTAAGTCTAGGATCTTCTCAAGTATTGAGATGGATGGAAAAAGAAGGTAATGATGCGACCGCTACTAATATCAAAAAACAAATCAAAGAAAAGAAAAAATTAGGTAATAGCGTTCAGAACAAACAAGATATTAGCAAATTATACGACCAGCTATATATAACACAATTTCAACAAGATTACATGATGCTTGTTATGGATTCTGCAAAAGATTATAGATATGCTTGTAGTAATGGATTTAGTATTACAGTTGATTATGGGGGTTATCAACGTAAAGTAAAATACAAAAGGTTTTTAGGCACTGCAGGTTCAATCAAAAAAAGCACTATCATTTTTGTAAATGAAGAAATACATGATTGGCTTATGAATAAAATTAACAATGGTCGTTACCAAGGTCCAAAAACAGACAAAGATGGAAATTTACTAGAAACAGTTAAACAATATAATGGCAAGGATCTTAATTATAAATTCATTCCTGCTAAAGTTAACGCATATTTTGCTCTTCAATGTTCTGCAAGTATTGCTGTTCCATGGCCCAGAGTTGTTGTCGTAAATGATGTTGTTACAAAGTTTACAACAAAAATTAGAGAAGTAAGAGATACGGGTGGTCCAAAGCCAGAATGGCCTAGTGTTACAGAGCCTATGGATAAAGAAGTAGAATATAAGATATCTGATGGAATGGGTTTTATTACTCCAGAAATGAGTGCAAAATGGGCAGAAATGCTTAATGAAGGTTCAGAACCACTATCTGGATATAACACACGTTGCGCTTTTTTAAAAGGTATGGTGTTCACTGTAGATTTTAAACAGTTTGCAGAAGAAATTGCTGGCACATATGAGATAATTGACGCATGGGGAGATAAGAGAGATGTTCGTGATGCGGATGTAATCATCACAACATCAATGTTAAAATTATGGAATTCTTACGCAGGATATGAAGATTACTATAACAATTGTATAAAATATGGATATGAGTTCTGCGTTGCAAAGAGTACACCACATGAATTGCGCAATGTTCATACTACTAATTATCAGTATCTTCAGGATTTTACATTAACAGATGAACAAATTAATGAATTAATCTCTCCTACTGTTACAAAAATTAAAGAGTGTTTAGGTTTAGATTGGAGAAAACTTATTCTTTATATGTGCGGAATTGGATTAGATGAACAAAATGTTATGAGTATGGATCCAATGTGTAAGTCAATTATGGCAAATCCTGAGCTGATTAATGATCCATATATACGTTCAAAAGTCAGTAGAATGATTCAGAAACGTATTAAACAAGCTAAGATTGGAGTTTTGGACGTTGAAGGAGATTATAGTATTGCTGGGAACGATCCATATTCTTTATTACAGAGTATTTTTGGATTAAAAGTCACTGGTCTGTTAAAGCAAAATGAGTGTTATCATAAATATTGGAGTGATCATAAAGCTGATGAAATTTGTGTATTTAGAGCTCCAATGACTTCAATTGAGAATGTTTGTAAACTTAAAGTTGTAACAAGTCCAGAAATGGAGAAATGGTATAAATATATCAAAACATGTATATTATTAAATAGTTGGGACACCACTGCCATAAGATGTAATGGTGAAGATTTTGATTCTGATTCAAATTTTTGTACTAACAACAAAGTATTACTTGATGCGTTTGAATATAAAACTACATTAATGTGTGTGCAAGAAAGTATGTCAAAAAAAGTTCCAACAGAAGAGGATTATATCAAATCTGATATTAATGGATTTGGTGATTCTATTGGAAGCGTAACTAATAAGGCTACTAATATGATATCTTTAAGAGAAAAATTTGCGCACGACAGTGAAGAATATAAAGAGTTAACTTACAGAATTAGTACAATGATGAATTATCAACAAAATGCCATTGATCGTATAAAAGGTGTAGTTGCTCGTCCTGTTCCAAAAGAATGGCTCGAATCAAGATTATTTAAGATTGAAGATGAAGATAGTGATGAAGTTATTTATCAAAAACAAATAAATTCCAATATTGCAGCAGAAATTAAACCATGGTTTTTTATTTATCGTTACTCTCATATAAAATCTAAATTGGACAAGTATGTAAAAACTTGTAAATCAAATTGTAAAATTAGGTTTGGAAAAACGCTCGAAGATTTATATGCGTCGGATAATAGATCTGATGAAGAAGATGAATTTTTATATTATTATGAAAAATATATGCCAGTTAGTCGAGCGCCAGGAACAATGAATCGTATATGCTTTAGGATTGAAGATGAATTCCAAACAACTAATGTGTTACCAGATGTAAAATTTGATTACTCTATTTTGAAATCAAAAGAAAAGTACACACAAGAAGAGTATGATGCTATTGCCAAATTATATGACGAATACAATAAGAATATGCAATTTTTCTTAAAACAAAAAAATAAAAATGATCTTGGTGATGATGAGATAGGTTTTGATATTGTTCGCTTGAAAAACGAGTTTGTAAATGCATGTAGCGTTGTGTGTCCAAATGAAGAAGTTTTGGCAAATATAGTTGTTGATATTTGTTATACGAGCAATAAAAATAAAACTTTTGCATGGGATATCTCTGGAGAACAAATTTTTATAAATGTTCTAAAAAACAATGGAAATGTAATTATGTATCCAGTAAAAGATGAAAATGGAGATATTGAATTTTGTGGAAAAAAATTTGTTTTGCATACACAACAGATTGGTGGTGACGTAGATGTTGATTTTGAATGAAAAAAAATATGCCGAAGAATTATATAATTGTCAGAACAATAATATAAAATCAGTTGCAAAAAAAGTAGAATATATCACAAGATATTTATATGCTATGGGATATGATAAAGATGACAACTATCGTGAGACAGTTAGGTGGATGAATAAAAATCATGAAAACTTTGATGAGAGTTGTTACTCAAATCTTATTGCTGATGCGGTTAAGAAAGCTCATAAAAAACCATTCTTTAATATGGATAATATTGTAATCACAAAACCCGAGCTTGAAGTTATTATGTCATTAAACAATTTAAGAGCGGAAAAAGTTTTGTTTGTTTTATTATGCATGGCAAAGCAGCAGCGAGTTTCTTATGGGTTTACTAGCGGGTTAGTAAAGTACTCTTTGTCAGATTTATGTAAAATGGCAAGAATATCAGTTCCAACAGAAGAACGTGAATATATTTTAAATATGATCCTTAATTGTGGTTATCTCAGTTCTCCAAAGAAAAATGATACAAAATGCTTAATAGTAAATTTCATAGATGATAATAGCGAGTCAGAACTTGAGATAAATGAAATTGATTGTCAAGAACTTGCATATGTTTATTTAAATTGGAAAAACAACGGTAATGGATATACTAGATGTGAACTTTGTGGAAGGTTGACTAAGAAAAGTAAGCATACAAAAAATAGATATTGTAGAGATTGTTCTGAGATTGTTGGAGATATATCGGATAAAACAAAAGTGATTAAATGTCAAGATTGTGGAAAACTCGTATATATTGATAATTATAAAAACAATGTAACCTATAGATGTAAAGATTGCCAATATGAAGCTAATAAACAAAACAAAAGGGAATGGAAAAGAAAATATGATGAAAACAAAAGATAATTATTGCATTTATATTCATAGGAATATAATTAACAATAAAGTTTATATAGGAATTACAGTTTATGGAGATAATCCAAATAAAAGATGGCAAAACGGCAAAGGGTACGCCCAGCAAAAATTGTTTTATAATGCTATTCAAAAATATGGTTGGGATAATTTTGAACATATTATTTGGGCAGATGGTTTAACAGAAAATGAAGCAAAAGTTTGGGAGATTAGATTAATTTCTTTGTTTAATACAACTAATTTAAATTATGGATATAATATTTCTCCAGGTGGCGAATCTTTTAATATTACAGATGTTGGCATTATAAAACGAACCAATTCTATGATAGAAACAAAAAATCAAAATAGAATACAAAAATCAATCGAAATGTTTAAAAATAGATTTGATAGTGGAGATGATAATATCCTGCAATGTAAAAAATGTGGCGCGTATTTTGAGAAAGTTCCAACTATACAAAAACCAGTAAGTAAAAGAGATGCATCAAAAAAACAAACACATCGTATAAGTCGTAAATATTGTGATTATTGTGCCTCGTATAAAAAACATAATAAAAAAATTGTGACTTGCATTGATTGTGGCATAGAATTTTGTGTTGATGCTAGAAATACGACAAAATGTAGATGTGATGATTGTCAGTTAGATAATCGAAAGGTATCGTATAACAAATATAATGCTAAACGTCGTGATAAAGATAATGCTACGATTGATAGTAGAAATAACAAAAATAATACCAACAACACAAAATTAATAGAAAATCATTAGTGTTTTTAACATGTGTTTGAAAATCAAGTCGAGATTTTCTTAACTGATATAGAGACATAAGTAATTATTAACAAAAACAATATTTGGGCAGATCTACTCTGCCCTTTTATTTAAATAAAACACAATATAGGAGGAACAACACATGGCAAAGGCAGCAATTGTAAAAAAGTATAATTTAAGCGCACAGGGTATTTTGGTCGTTGAAGATGGAACAATCGGAGTAGAGATTGCAGATACAGGTGAATTTGTTGACCTTACTACTCTACTTGCTGATTTTAGAGATAAGACTATTAAACTGAGCGTCTCATATGATGAGGATTATGGGACTACAGAAGAATAACAATATCAAACAGGAGGCAAAAAGATGGAACGAATAATGAAAAAAAAAGAACTAGCAGATGAACTTGCTAAACAAACTGGTTTTTATAAATCCAATATGAAAGATGTAGTCGATGCATTGGCTGATATTGTTATTGAACATTTTAGTACAGCGGAATTTGGTAAGGATAGTGAGCTACACCTAGCACCTGGAATTGTGCTTGTTGGTACTAGGGTTCCAAAGCGTGAAGCCAAAGATCCGAGGACTGGTGAAAAAATTATTAGTCCAGAAAAGGTTATTCCTAAAGCTGTATTTAAACAGTCAGTTAGATATAAGCTGTTTAAGAAGCCAAAGACAATCAAGAGGAAGGTGTAATTTATGGAGCAAATGTTACAAAAGCAAATAGATGAAAATGAGTCACAATACATTTGGAGAATTGGACAAGCCAAAGACGCTGGAATCTTGGACCTTACATGGGGAGAACTGGTTCCGATTTTAAACAGAGAATTACATATTGACGAAACAGAATGGCGTGGAGAATCTGCATGGAGAAAAAAATATAGAGTCATGCAACAAGCATATGATGATATATTTAGTAAGATGCAATTTAGTAGTGAATATTCTGCCACTATTGAAGAACAAAGACGTGAACTTAAAAAAGAAAAAATTAAAATACAGACTGAAAAACTTGAGTATAATAGGTGGCTTCGTGAAGAGGCAAGAGATGAATTAATTGCTGAAAAAATTGTTTCTGCAATCAAAGAGCTTCCGCCACTTAAAATTCCAGACATATTGCCAGCTCGTACTACGGAAAGAATATATAATCGCAGAGAAGGTTTTTTGGTATATGCAGATACGCACTATGGAGCAGATTTAAAAATTACTGGGTTATTTGGCGAAGTATTAAATGAATATAGCCCTGAGATTTTTGAGAAGAGAATGTGGGATTTGCTTGCGCAAGTTATTGATATATGTGAAAAAGAAGGGTTTACTTCATTAAATATTTACGACTTGGGTGACGAGATAGATGGTTTACTTAGGGTTTCTCAGTTATGGAAACTGAGATATGGTGTTATTGAAAGTACTGTAAGATATGGTAGGTTTATTACTGAGTGGCTGAATGAGCTAACCAAACATGTTTATGTAAAATATCAAATGGTTAAAGACTCTAATCATTGCCAACTTCGTCTGTGGGGTCAGCCAAAAGGTACTTTTAAAGATGAAAATATGTCTTATATTATTACTGAGAAAATTATGGATAGACTTGAAAACAATCCTAATTTTGAATTTGTACAGAATCCAACAGGGTATGTGTTTGATAATGTACTTGGGTATAATATTTTAGGTATACATGGTGAAGTTAGTAGTATGGAAAAGGCCATTAAGGATTTTTCAAAAACGTATGGTATTGATATTAACTTTTTGATTGGTGCTCATAAACATCATCAAAATAGTAGCAATATTGGAATTGAATCCGACATTATCAGTGTACCATCAGTAATTGGCGTGGATGATTATTCGTTATCATTGCACAAAACATCTGATCCTGGTGCCACTTTGTTTGTAATTGAGCAAGGTAAAGGCAAAATCATGGAATATAATATAAAATTATAACAATACAAAATTAATAAAGAGTAGGTCACTTCCCTACTCTTTTTTGTTTTAAAAAATACAAAATTTGAAAGGTGAAATAATTATGGAAAACAATAAGAATATGAATAAAGAAGCAAAGCTCATTTTTAATGCAGGCACTGCACGTTCTCTACTTAAAGCAGGCTGTACTATGATTGATATTAAGCAGTCCAGAGAAAATGCAGATAAGACAATTTTTGTTTTTAAGGTTGATGAAAAATTTAAGACTGAATTTGAGCGTATTAATAAAGAAATTGCTGCAGCAAGAGCAGAAAAGCTTGTTACAGAGCAGTAAATTGTAAATAACAAGGAAGGAGTGGTTATCCATGGGAAGACCTGCTGGAAGAAAAACTGCTCCAGCAAAAAAGACGGCAGCAGATGATAAAAAATACTTATGCCCGTATTGTTTAAAATCGAAGAAAGAAACTGAATTTTATACAAGTTCAGACCCTCTTGTTTTAACTGGAAAAACAATTATGTGTAAAGAATGCGCAAGAAAGATTGCTCTTAATTGGGATGAACGCACACAACAGTTTGGAACTTGCACTAAAGCATCAGTACAAGAGGCGTTGATTCGTTTAGATAAACCATTTTTAAATAGAATATGGGATTCTAGTTATCTAGAATGGGCAGATGATAAAAACAAAAAACAAAGAACAACAATCTGGGATGCATATATTAAAAATATTGGTATGGTTCAATATCGTGGTATGCGTTGGCAAGATAGTGACATTTTTGATGTTTATGTGGAAAAGGCAAAACAAGCTGCAAAAATAGAAGTTGGTAAAGAAAATAGACAGTTGGATGTTAGTTCTGAAAGTATTAATGAAGCATATAAAACAAACAAAAGAGATGTTATTAGAATGACAGGATATGATCCGTTTGCCAATTACCCAATTGAAGAAGACAAACCTTTGTTATATGCACAGGTTGTTAATTTTATTGATGAAGAAACAAAAAATGATGGAATGAAAATGAATGCAGTTATTCAGATTGTTAAATCATTCAACCAAATTAGTAAGATTAATGATGCTATTGATGAGCTTTCTGCTGACACAATGAAGCTTAATAATAACAATGGTACTATTAAACAACTTGCAGATACTGTTTCTAAGTTACTTTCTGGTGCAAATGCACTTGCAAAAGATAATGGAATCTCAGTGAATTTTAATAACTCTAAAAGTAAAGGTCAAAACACTCTTACAGGAAAGATGAAAGAGTTAGAACTTATTGGTTTTAGGGATGCCAAAATTAATATGTATGATATTGACTATTGTAAAGGAATGAGGCAGGTTGCAGAAATTAGTGCAAAAGCACAAATTGATCAAATTGGATTTGATGAAAATGTAATGGATGAAATTCAGGGTATCAGAAGAGATTTGGTTGATAGTTTAACAAAAGAAAGAGATAAAGCTGTTGAAAGAGCAAGGGTATTACTTGTTGAAAATAAAGACCTTAAAGACTTTTTAAAAGATAAGGGTTTAATAAATGATTTCGGGCAGGTGGTAGATGATGAGTGATATTATCTTACCATATGACGAAAATTTAATTAAAGACTATAAGACTATAGATGATATTATAGAAGATTATGGGTATGATCATCCATTTGTACGTCCAAGTTTATATAATATGACAACAAAAAAATACAACGAAAAACTGGAATTATCTGAGTTCTTACAATGGGGTAGAAGAAATCCAACTCGCTTTTGTGAAGAAATATTTAACGTACAGCTTTTAGACTACCAAAGATATTTGTTTGATTCTACTTGGAATGTTCCGTTTGCAGTGTGGGCAATGTCAAGAAACGGTGGTAAAAGTATTGGAGCTTCTTTATTTGTTATGGATAAAATGATGCTTATTCCAAACTTTAAGGCATATATATTGGCTGGCGTTGGTTCTCAAAGTATTGAAATGTTTTTAAAAATGGAAGCTTTTGCCCTTAAGAATATTTCGTCATTTACGAATTTGAATGATATTTTTCAAAGCAATGTTGTAAAGTCACAGGCAAACTCAACTGGATGGGTACATAACCCAGCGTCATATACGGTTCGAACTTATGGTGGAAGCCAGTGCTTTACGCTTAATGGCGCATTCGATAATAACCGCTCGAAAAGGTCGAATCTTAATGTGTACGATGAAGCAATGAACGCCCCTGATGAGTTATTCCATACATCAGAGCCATTTACCACTCAGAACTCAGAGTTTAAAGCAGGTAAAGATTTTAGCGCAGAAGATTTGTTATCAGAACCAAAACCATTTCCAAACCAATTGTTATACTGCTCGTCTGCTGGACGTACAGATCAATATTTTTTTAAGAAGTATAGAGAATGTTCTATAAAAATGTTTGCAGGAGATAAAAGATATTTTTGTGCAGATATTTCAAGTGATGTTGTGATTGGTGCAACCGTTCATGGTAAAATATGGCCTGTACCTCTTCTTACACAAGAAAAGGTAGATCAGGCCATGAGAGTTGATAAAGAGGCGGCATTAAGAGAATATAAAAATATTTTTACATCAGAAGGTGGAGATGGGCAAATTATTAAAAGAGCAACTATTATTAGAAACTCTGTGTCTCGTCCTCCAAAGTTAAGAAATGAAGATGGGAAAAGTAAATTTGCTCTACTATATGACCCTGCTAGAAGCGCAGATAACTCTGTTATTTTGTGTGCAGAGTATTATGAAGACCCAGTTGTTGGATGGAAAATGAGAATTCAAAATGTAGTCAATTTACTTAATACAATGAAGAAAAAAAAGACCCCCATGACTACTCCAAATCAAATTAAAGAACTGAAAAAACTTTTATTAGCTTACAATGGAGAAAATGTTGCTGATTACGAAAATATTTTAGGTCTTTATATAGATGGTGGTGCTGGTGGAGCGGGTGTTAATGTCTCAGACTTCCTGTGGGAAGATTGGGAAGACGAAACAGGAAACGTACATAGGGGTTTAATTGATAAAGAATATAGCCCAGAAGAGGTAAAATTATATCCAAATGCTATTACAGATAAAATGAGGCTGCTACAGCCTACTAAATATAAAGTTGAAATGTTTAGAGCCTTAATTGAAATGATGGATATGAATTTAATTGAATGGCCTAATGAATATGATAATCGTGGATATATTATGGTTATGTATGATTTAGATACAAAAACTGGCACTAAAACTCCTAGATATTTAGAACCTACTGACAAAGAAGTTAAAGATTTAAAAAAGAAAGGCATTGAGATTATTAGAGAACAATATAATCTTGATGTTGATGAAGAAGTTGCTTTAAAACAAATTGATGCTATGAAGACAGAATTGGTTAATATTTATAGATTTAAGCAGTCATCTGGAAATGATAGATTTGATCTTGCTCCAGATAAAGCAAATAAGTTGCACGACGACCGTGCCTAAAATGTATGGGCACTTGTGGTATAATCCATAACCCACATAATAAAATTTTCTCTAATTGACTTGAAAGTCCAGAGATGGATAACAAGGCACAAGTGTAATAGCAGTGTGAACGACTAAATGAGAAAATACCATAGGAAATAAAAATGGTAAAGTGATAGTCTGAACTCTAGATATAATCTAATTAAGAAACTAGAGAGGAGCGATCAAGTGTAAAGACACTTTAAGAAGAACCGCTCCCGCTTATTAAATTATATACAATACAAAATTAATTTGACGTATAAAGGAGGTGCATATATGACTGGAATTTATGCTATTCATAATATTGTTAATGATAAATATTATATCGGTCAAGCAGGTGATATTGATTATAGATGGATGCAGCATAGATCAAGATTAAAATGCGGCACCCATGAAAATAAACACTTATTATCGGCTTATAATAAATACGGAAAGGATGCCTTTCAATATTTTGTTATTGAGGAATGCAAAGAAGAAGAACTAGATGATAGAGAAAAATTTTATATTCAAAAATATGATTCTTATGAGCATGGTTATAACCAAGATCTTGGAGGCTCTGGATGCAAAGGATATAAACATACGGAAGAAGAAATACTTAAAATGAGAATGATCCAAAATCCAAAAGCTGTTTTGCAGATAGATATGAATTTAAACATTGTAGCAGAATGGATAAGTTGTTCGCATGCGGCAAAAATATTAGGTTTATCTGCACGAGGCATAAAGGCTGTATGTAATAGGATTAATAGACAAAAAACCATTGGTGGATATTATTGGGTTTATAAAGAAGAATATAAAAATAATACTGTTGATTGGGATTATTATTTAAACATCAATATTGCAAGTCCAAAACGTGTTAGTCAATATGATTTTGATATGAACCTGATAAAAATTTGGGACAGTATGTATCAAGCACAAATTACAGAAGGATATACTGCATCTGAAATATCTGCTACATGCAATCATAAAAAGAAAACATATAAAGGATACGTATGGAGATTTACGGACGAATATACGGAAAGTGAATATAGAAATGATTGTAGAACTGATTTTTCTAAAAGACCAGCTGTTGGTGCGAAAAAAGTATATAGATATGATTTGAATTTAAATTTAATATGTGTATACGAGTCCGTTGCAGATTCTGTGCGAAGAACTGGATTTTCACGTTCGTCAATTCAAGATTGTTTATATGGTAAAACTAAAAAGTCTCATAATAGTATTTGGTCGTATGATAATTTAATAAGTTAAAAAGTAACAGAATGATGTTTGTGCAATGGCTGCATATTTATTGCAACAACTTCGCAGAGAACATTTGGTTACGCGTAAAAAACCAAATGCAATTGATATTATAAATAAGCTTCAGGTCAATCCTGGGAAGCCACTTAATAAATTATTCAGCTAAGAAAGGCGGTGATTATGTGTGGCAAAAGAATTAACAAATAAAGAAAGAATTGAAATGCTAAGTCGTGAAGAACGTAATCGCGCCGCCTATGCTGCTGTTAAGGATACTTTATCTCTTATTGATTTAACTCAAAACAAGAATATTACATATACTACATATTCTAGGGAAAGTCTTAGAACATATTTGAAAAATCCAGCTAGTGACAGTAACCAAAAACAGCTTAGGAAACTTAGTAATTATTTATATACAGTTTCTCATGTATATAGGAGACTTATAAATTTTAAGGCATATCAAATTAATTGTAAATCTTGGACAGTTTATCCTGATATACCATTAACAGAAGAGCCAGATCAAAAAAATATTTTACAAAATTATGAACGAGTAATTAAGTATGTTAGAAACATGGATATGAAAAGTCAAATCTTAAAATGTATGCTTCAAGCGTGGAAAAATGACGTTGTATATGGATTCTGTTATGGAGATCCAGAAAAAGATGGAGAATTTTTTATTCATTTGCTTGATCCAGATTATTGTAAGATATCTAGTCAGCAATACTATAGAGGTGTGCTTAATTTTGCGTTTGATCTAAGTTTTTTTGATTCTGGTACTAATTCTTATTATTTGGATGTATATGACCCTATTTTTAAAACATTATATAATAAATATAAAAGCGATAATACACAGAGATGGGCAGAATTACCAATGGAAAATACATTTTGTTTAAAAATTAATATTGATAATTTAGACTACCCTGTCCCACCACTCTCAGGTTTATTGGAAGATATTATTAATCTTGAAGATTTGCAATCTGTGCAAAATTTAAAAGATGAAATGGAAGCTTATAAATTGATTTATGCAAAAATTGATACTTTAAGTGGAACAAATCAACCTGATGATTTTGAAATTGATCTTGATTTGGCAAATGCATTTTATCAAAAGCTACAGTCTGCCCTACCAGAGAATGTTGCAATTGCAATGTCTCCTATGAAATTAGATTCGATTGATTTCAAGAGTAATGATGCGGAAGATACGAATATTATTTCTAAGGCTTATGAAAACATTATTAATGCAAATGGTGGAATTGTTTTAAATCAAAATAAAATTACTAATAGTACAAGTTTTAAGTTAGCATTACAGTTTGATTCTATGGACGCAATGGCACCCGTAGAACAAATTAATGCATGGATTAATTTTTGGGTTTTAAATCACCTTGGTGAGACAGAAATGATTGTTGAATATAGTGATGTTTCACCTTATTTTGTTGATGATAAAATTGATAAATTGCTTAAGATCGCACAATATAGCGTGCCAGTAAAACTTGAATTAATGTCATTGGCTAACGCAAACCCAGTTAAGGAACGAGGTATGAGTTATATAGAAAATGCACTTGGTTTAACTGTTGATAGTTGGAATAGACCTCTTGTTTCAAGTAATACACAGACTGCTAGTGTAGATAATGGAGATGGTTCTGAGGGAAGACCAACATCTGATGAACCGTTGAGTGATGAAGGTGAAGCGACCCGTGACGGAAATAAAAATGACAATTAACTACTTGATGACTTAAATTTTTATGATATAGTTCAACAATACAAAATTAATAAAGGAGGTATCCTAATGCCTCAAAATAAAAAATTTATAATTACGCAAGACAAATCCATGAGCAACATTTTAATTGCCCATGGTTTTCGTTTATTGTCTAATATTTGTGGTACATATACTTTTGTAAATCAAACTGCCGAAAAGTTTAATTTTAATAGTGTTGATACTGCAACAATACATTTTACAAACAAATTAAACATATAATCTCCCCTTTTGGAGTTTATATATAATTTTTAATAGAAAGGGGTGAGAATATGTCAAAGAGGTATCTTACTCTGGATGATTTATATCTTTTTTGTAAGCAAAATAATTTGAATCATTTTAGTGCAAAAGAATCAAATGGACCAATTGTGGTTCATACTTTGGGTCAGTTTGAAGCCATAGATGTATCTAAAAATGGATTACTTCCTGTTAAATTACAAGCATGTCATACTGGTATTAATCGTAATAAAAGTAATATTTCAATTGAATCGATGACTGCTGCTCTACCCTCTTTTAGTAATCGTCCAATTTTAGGATATATTCATCAATTAGATGATGGAACATGGGATTTTTATTCTCATAATGCAGAAATTGTTAAAGATAAAGATGGAAATACTGAAGTAGAATATCTTGAAGTTCCAGTTGGAATAATTCCAGAAAGTTGTAATGCAAAAATTGTATATGATGAATTAAAAGAAAAAAGTTATGTCAATGTTAATGGATATATTTTTGAGGAATATAGTAAAGCTGCTGAAATTTTACGTGCAAAAGGCACTTCCAAAGTAAGCGTTGAACTTGCAATTGAAGATATGTCATGGAATTTAGATGAAGATTGCTTGAATATTGATTCTTTTTATTTTATGGGAATTACGATTCTTGGCAGAGATGAAGAAGGTACTATTGTAGAAGAAGGAATGACTGGTAGTAATATCACTCTTGGTTCTTTTAGTCAG
>NFYZ01014045.1_pt1 | contig 15545 bp, 15 predicted proteins | sample 1092561 | NCBI WGS metagenome assembly NFYZ01 (sample SAMN03609887, study PRJNA323583) | gut metagenome | isolation source: feces | host: Rattus norvegicus | place: Malaysia | collected 2013 | reverse complement strand
AATGCTCAAACATTTTTATCACCAGATACAATAAAAATAATAGTCCTAGGATTAGTAGCCTTCTCCTTAGGAACAGCAGCAGGAGTATTATTTGGACGAATAATGCACAAAACTTCAGAAGGAAAAGTTAATCCTATGATTGGAGCAGCAGGAGTATCAGCAGTACCTATGGCAGCAAGGGTAGTTCAAAAAGTTGGGCAAGAAGAAAACCCAAGAAACTTTTTACTTATGCATGCAATGGGACCAAATGTAGCAGGAGTAATAGGGTCTGCTGTGGCCGCAGGATTGTTACTTATGTTTTTTAGTTAGTTTGGGGGGGATTATGTATGGAGATAGTGACGTTACTAGCTTTAATATTAGCTATTATTATAGGGTTCAAGAAAAATATAAATACAGGTTTAGTAAGTATTTTAATGGCTTTTATAGTAGGGCATTTTATGTTAGGTTTAGACGGTAAAGAAATTGTATCGGGTTGGCCAACAAACTTATTTTTTATACTGTTGGGAATGACTTTGTTATTTGGTATGGCAAAAGCAAATGGAACATTAATATTAATAACAAAGAAGATAGCTAGTTTGACTAAAGGTAATACTAAACTTTTACCAATAATATTTTTTGTATTAACTGGAGTTATAGCTGGAATAGGTCCGGGCAACATAGCAGCTGTTGCCCTAATGGCACCTATAGCTATGGAACTAACTGACTCGGAGGATATTCCTGAAATACTTATGGCTACTATGATTATTTCAGGTTCATTGGCAGGGGCCTTATCTCCATTAGCCCCTACGGGGATAATAGCAATAAATCTAGCTGCAGAACAGGGATTAGAGGTTAGTAAAAGTGTGTTTTTAAGCAGTATCCTTACCTCGATAATAATGGGTATATTGTTTTACTTCATATTTGGAGGACACAAGCTTAAAAACAATAATATGAAAATTCAAAATATTAAATCTTTTAATAAAGAACAAAAAATAACTTCCCTCATAATATTAGCTGTAATAATAGGAATATTAGTATTTAAAATAGATATAGGATTGATAGCTTTTTCCGGTGCAGTAATACTGCTTTTATTAGGAGCGGTAGATGAAAAGGAGGCTATAATGGAAGTTCCCTGGAGCACTTTAATATTAATTTCTGGTGTAGCAGTATTAGTAAATGTAGTAGGAATTGGAGGAGGAATAGATTTCCTATCAAATTTTTTGGCTAAAATTATGAATGAAAAAACAGCGACATCAATTATGGCGGTAATTGCTGGACTTATGTCAGCTGTTTCTAGTGCCTCTGGGGTAGTGCTTCCTACACTAATACCTACTATTCCTAAAATAGCTACTGAAGTAGGAGGAGGTATCAGCGAAATTGCATTAGTTTCTTCAATTGTTGTAGGGGCCCATACTGTTACATTTAGTCCATTATCCACATTAGGTGCCATTGCTTTGTCTTCTGCTACTGATAAAACAGATAAGCAAAAATTTTTTGGGCAATTATTAGTAGTAGGGCTTTTATCAGTAATTATTGGTGGAGTTTTGGGCTTACTAGGATTATATGATCTTTTTTAAGTTTATTTAAAAGTTATTCCAACGATAAATTATTTTTCTGAAGACTGAACTCATTACTTGGAAATATGTATTTAAATTCAATTCAGAAGAAATAATTATTGTATCAAATGCCAATGTTGGAGATCTAGCAACAGCTCCTGCTACGGCAATTTCTCAAGGTTGGACGTCTTTAGTTGAAGTAAATAAAGGTTATTGGCAAGAACTTAATTAGAATAAGAAGCTATGGATAAGTTACCCTACTTGTCCATAGCTTTATTAATATTATATGTTAAAGGAATGAATATTATTTTATAAGGCAAGAAGATTTTAATTGAAAAGGATTAAGTAAGATTAGGTCATAGATTGTACTAAATATACTCTCTTATTTAGTAGTATAGAATATATTTTTTTCAGTATTTATGTCAAATACATTTATTTTATTTCCGTCCATTGCAAGTTTAAGGTGATCACTTGAATTAGCCATGGCTCTAGAGTTTAATTTAGAAACTAATTTTCTCTCACCAATATAAAAGTGAAATAGAACTTCTGCACCTAGTAATTCTTTAAAAGAAATATGAGCTGTAAATGTGGTTTCTGGAGACAATTCAATAAAGGAGCTTTCATCATGTATATCTTCAGCTCTAATTCCTAAAGTGACCATTTTACCAATATAGCCTTTATTTTCAAGAATCTTTCCTTTTGCCCCTGGTAGAGTGATTTTTATATTACTACCTTTGAGAGCTAATAATATATCTTCTTTATTTTTTTCAACTTTGGCATCTACCATGTTCATTTCTGGGCTTCCAATGAAGCTTGCAATAAATTTATTAATAGGATTATTATATAAATTAAGTGGAGTATCTACTTGATGAATAATTCCATCTTTCATTACTACTATTCTATCTCCCATAGTCATAGCTTCTATTTGGTCATGAGTAACGTATATAAAGGTCGTATCTAATTGCTTATGTAAATTAATAATTTCCGTTCTCATTTCGGCTCTAAGTTTTGCATCAAGGTTTGATAAAGGCTCATCCATTAGGAATACATTTGGTTCCCTAACTATGGCTCTACCAAGAGCAACCCTTTGTCTTTGTCCACCGGAGAGTTCTTTTGGTTTTCTATCTAATAAATTTTCTATTTGAAGAGTTTTTGCTGCCTTACGGACTTTTTCTTCTATTTTATTTTGGGGAGTTTTTCTAAGTTTTAAGCTAAAAGCCATATTATCATATACTGTCATATGAGGATACAATGCATAGTTTTGGAATACCATTGCTATATCTCTATCTTTAGGTAATACATCATTCATAAGTTTATCTCCAATATATAATTTGCCTTCTGAGATATCTTCTAACCCTGCAATCATTCTAAGGGTTGTAGATTTTCCACAGCCAGAAGGACCTACTAATACAATAAATTCTTTATCTTTAATATCTAAATTAATGTTTTTCGCTGCATGAAAACCATTTTCATAATATTTATTTACATTTTTTAAGATAACTTTCGACATTTTTTATACCTCCTAAGTATACTACTAAATTAATAATAACGATTTCTATATAGGATATCAATGGCAAAAGTGACTGATATTTTTTGTAGGTTTTGTACAATGAGGAAAAAATAAAAGGTTGAGTAAAATGAAAATTATAATAATGGAAATATAAAATATCTTGTGTTAATTGTCAATATTTTTGTGTCATATGTCAATAGATAATATATAATTGATTTAGTATACTTGTTATCAAGAATTGGTGCCGATAGGATTTTGTATGCTTATATGCATATTTAAATGTCTAATTTTTAGCATAGTTAATTTTAATGTAAGAAATAAATGGTAATTCTGAAGAGAGATTGAGGAGGGATACTATAAAAATATGTCTTGGTGTAGAAAAAATACATTTGTATGATAATGGTAATAAACTAGCTATTGACTATAGTTAAAAGACGTATATGTAGGTGATAAAATGAATATTCATGATAATCTATTTTTACTTTCTAAGAGACTATCTGATGTAATGGATACAGATATAATTATTACATGGAATGACGAAGTTGATAAACCAGAATATTCTAGTTATAGAAAGTATATATTTTTTATAGAAAATAGACCCTGCTATATATTTACTGAAAGAAATGTTGTTTTAGGAGAGAGAGAACAGGCTTTAATAAAATATTTATTAAACAAGGAGATTAGTTCTATTAATAACTCTAAGTTTAATGAACAAAATTTAATAAAAGTTATTACTGAAGCACTTAAAAAGGATGAAAAAGAGGAAATAATAAAAGACCTAAATATCAATACGAAAGAACAAATTTCTGTTATTTTAATAAAGCCTTTTAAAAAAGATTTTTATGAAGATATAGTTTGCTTAATTTCTAATATTAATAGGGAAGACATACAAACTATAAGATTAAATGATAACTTTATTTGTGTTCTATTCCGTAACTCTAATTTTTGTACTATAAGATCCATGTGTGAAGCAATGATGTTTACTATGGAATCGGAGTTATTAGGACAAGCAAAGATAGGCGTAGGTAATCCTAAAATTCCATATGAACTTAATGAAAGTTATGAAGAAGCCATAAAAGCATTAGATATTGGTAGTAAGTACCAGCTTCCGACAAATGTATATTATTATGAGGATTTAACTATTTATAATCTGATTTTTTCTCTTGAAAAGGATAAAATTAAGTATTTTTATAAAAAAGCTATACGGATGAACTTTCGGGAGTTAAGTGAAGAAGAGTTGAAAACAGCAAATACTTTCATTGAAAACAATTTAAATTTAAGTAAGACAGCAAAAATTTTATATATTCACCGAAATACATTAACATATAGACTTGATAAGATTAATGAAATTACTAAGTTAAATATAAGAACTTTTAACGATGCAGTTGAATTTAAAATTTTATTTATTATTTATAAAGCACATGAATATATGGAGTAGATATTGAAATTTAAGAGAACTCATATTTATGGTGTTAGAGAATAGCAAGAACATTATATTAGTTTATAAGTGAAAACGGTTTCAAGGAGTCATATATTTTTTTGGTTTTAATTGTCTAACAATTAAACAATTAAACAATATATTTAGGTAAAATAGTATAGTTTCTGGAGGGAAGTGTATGTTTGAGCAGATTAAATCTCAAAATTTATCTGAAAAGGTAGTAGAACATATAATACATTTAATAGAGACGCGTGTTTTAAAGCCTGGAGATAAATTGCCAGCTGAAGGCGTATTTGCTGAACAATTGGGAGTGAGTAGGGGCGTTTTAAGAGAAGCCTTTATAATTTTACAGTTTCAAGGTTTTATTACTAGAAAACCAAAAGATGGTACCTATATTAGAGGATTAGATGATGCTAATAAAATAAATAAATCAATTACTGAATCCCTTAAATATGCTGCCTATAAAGATTTAATAGAATTAAGAGAGCCTTTAGAGGTAAAGGCTGTAGAATTAGCTATTGAGAGAGCCAGGGATGAAGATATTATAGAAATAAAACAATGTATAAATAATGTGAATATTGATGATGAAAATTATCGGATTATGGATTATGATTTTCATTCAAAAATATCAGAGCTATCTCAGAATATTTTATTGATAAACTTTACAGATAATTATTATGGACTTATAGAAGAATTAGGGGCAAAGAGTAATAGTAAAAGAGAAAGAAAGATTGAGATTGTTGAAGAACATAAAGATATAATAAATGCTATTTATGAAAGAGATAAAGAAAAAGCAAGAGAAGCGGTAATTTATCATTTAAGAAGAATTAAAGAAATAATAGAGAATAACAAAAATAGGGAGGAAACACGATTTGAATAGAAAGATTAAAATATTATCTCCTTGTGGAATATTAGGATATGGATTTCCTATAGATTCCTTTAATAGCGGATTAAAGGATGAGCCAGATGCTATTGTTGTAGATGCAGGTTCTACAGATGCAGGGCCTCATAAATTAGGAGCAGGTGTGGCGATTGTAAGTAGAATGGCTTATAAAAAGGATTTGGAGTTATTAGTAAAGGGAAGTAGAAAATTAGATATTCCTCTTATTATAGGCTCAGCAGGTGGTTCTGGTGCAAAGACTCATACTAATTGGACCATAGATATTATTAAGGAGATATTAGAGGAAGAAAAAATAAATTGTAAAGTAGCAGTAATTTGGGCTGATATAGAGAAGGAAAGAATAAAAGCAGCAATAAAAAATAATCAAATTATGGACATGGGTACCAATATTCCAAAATTAACAGAAGAAATTGTTGATTCGACTAATAGTATTGTGGCACAAATGGGAGATGAGCCTATATTGGAAGCTTTAGAATCAAAAGCAGATATTATAATATGCGGCAGGGCTTATGATCCATCACCTTTTGCAGCTATAGGTATCCATAATGGATTTGATGCAGGATTATCTTATCATATGGGAAAAATTTTAGAATGTGGGGCTCTATGTGCAGAACCTGGTACTACTAAGGATTGTATTATGGGAGTTTTATATGAAGATTATTTTGAAGTTTATCCAACGAATGAATTTAGAAAATGTACACCGACTAGTGTAGCTGCTCATACGTTCTACGAAAAAGATCATCCTTATATATTAAGAGGACCTGGAGTAGTTTTAAATTTAAAAGATTGTCAATTTGAACCTGTAAATGAAAGAAGAGTTAGGGTGGCTGGTAGTAAGTTAGAAAGAACTTCGAAGTATTATATAAAACTAGAAGGAGCCCAAAAAGTCCTTTATAGAACTTTCGTTATTGCTGGAATAAGAGATCCATTATTGATTAATAAAATTACTGAGGTAGAAGAAAAAGTTACGGAAGAAGTAAGAAAATATTTTAGTGAAATACCAAAAAGTGATTATAAAATAAATTTTTATAACTATGGTATTGATGGAGTAATGGGAGATTTAGAAAGTGTTACTAGTACATCTAAAGAAATAGGGGTTATGTTTGAAGTTCTTGCAAAAACACAGGAAGAAGCTTCAGCTATTTGTAGCTCAGTAAGATCATCTTTTATGCACTATGGATATAAGGGAAGAAAATCAACATCTGGGAATTTAGCATTACCTTTTTCTCCAAGTGATATTGATTTTGGGCCTGTTTACAAATTTAGTATATACCATCTAATGGAGGTAACTGATGGAAAAGAAGTATTCCCTATAGAATATATGGAGGTAGAAAATGGAGACATTAGTTGATTTGGCTAAAGTATTAAGGAGTAAAAATAGTGGACCATTTGCTATAACATTAGACATTTTATTTGATGATTATGATTCATATAAAAAGGTAGTTGATTCAAAAGTTATAACCTTAGAGAATATAGCAGAACTTTATAAAATAGATCCTGATGAAATAACGGAATTAGTTTTTTATGAGAAAGGATTAGGAATAAAAATTACTATGAATAGAAAAGTATCTTCTGGTACAGGAGGAGATAGGGATGTCTATGGTGCTCAGCAACATGCTCCTTTGCTTGATATAGTGATTCCTTAGAGGAGGTATATTGTGAAAGAAAAAACCACATTAAAAGAAAAATTTAAGAAAAATAAAAATGATTTAGTGTTATATTTACTCCTTGCTCCAACGCTGATATATTTTTTTATTTTTAGATTGTGGCCAATTATAAATATGAAATTAGCTTTTTATGATTACAAGGCTCTGGGGCCATGGGAATGGGTTGGTTTAAAGTATTTTAAGTTAATATTTAAATCTCCTGCTATTAAAGTTATATTAAAAAATACATTAATAATAAGTTTTATGAAATATATAATATTATTTCCGTTTGTTGTTTTATTTGCCATTTTGCTATCAGAGCTTAGAAGTGATGCTTTTAGAAAATATGTTCAAGTTGTATCTTTTTTACCTCATTTTTTATCATGGGTAGTTATTGCAGGAATTTGGATTGCTTTTTTATCTCCTTCAAATGGAGGGGTTAACCAGATATTGAACATATTCAATATTCCTTCAGTAGATTTTATGACTGATAAAGACTCTATAAGGTGGGTATTGTTATTTTCTGAAGCTTGGAGAAGTATAGGATGGGATTCAATAATCTATTATGCAGCAATAATATCTATTAGCCCAAGCATTTATGAAGCAGCAAAAATTGATGGTGCAAATAGATTTCAAATAATTAAACATATTGTTTTGCCTGCTCTTGTAGTACCTATGGTAACTATGTTTATACTTAATTTAGGATTTTTCTTAAATGCAGGATTTGATCAAGTATTAAACTTTACCAATGATGCTGTAAACAGCAAAATAGATATTTTAGACACATATATCTATAGGACAGGAGTATTAAATGGACAATATTCATTGGCTACAGCTGTTGGTTTTGTTAAGGGGATTGTAGGTATTATTTTAACCTTAGTTACACATGTAGCTTCAAAGAAGATAACGGGTAAGGGGATGTGGTAAAAATGAAGAAAAAATTTAGTTTGTATCAATTTGTTTTAGTAATAATGTTTACTGCTATTACATTAACAATGATAATTCCCTTGTTAAATATTTTAGCTATTTCGTTATCAGATCCATCGGTATCCCCTTTTATGTCAGGGTTAGAGATAATTCCTAAAAAATTTAATCTCATAAATTATAAAGTAGTATTCAATCATCCAGAATTATTATCGTCCTTGTTTAATTCAGTTTTTATAACCGTTGTTGGAACTGTAATTAATATTTTACTTACTACTACTGCAGCTTATGCACTTACTAGACCAGAATTAAAGTTTAAAAGAACATTAATGGTATTTTTGATAATTATGATGTTATTTGATCCAGGAATTGTACCAGAATATTTAGTTATTAAAGATATTGGGCTTATGGGAAGTAGATGGTCAATAATTTTAGTAAATGCTGTAAATGTATACTATTTAATTATAATGATGAGATTCTTTAGTGAGGTTCCTCAAGAGATAATTGAGGCGGCAAAACTTGATGGTTGTGGACATTTAAAAATGTTATTTAGGATAATATATCCATTATCAAAATCTGGTATTGCAACAATTACAATGTTCTATGCAGTTTTAAGATGGAATGAATATTTCAAGGCAAGTATCTATCTTGGAAATACAAATATGACAACGCTTCAAGTGTTATTAAGGCAGTTTATAGTTCTAGATGATACTGTTTCTATAATAGGTGCTCAAAATATTTTAAATTATAATGAACTTGCTAAATTAGATTATAATGCGCTTAAATATGCAACAATAGTTGTTGCTATAATTCCAATATTATTACTTTACCCATTAGTTCTTAAATTTTATGCTAAGGATGTGATGGGAGGAGGAGTTAAAGAATAAAATAAAAAAGGGAGGAAAGTTAATGAAAAAGTTAATAAGTCTTATCTTAATAACAACATTATTATTAACATTTACAGTTGGATGTGGAAAGAAAGATGAACAATTAAGTAATGAAGATGAAGTAGCCGAAAATAATGAAGGGGCTAAGTCGAATGGAGAAATTGGAACACCTGATGATCCAGTTAAGGTTTTAATTATTATGAAGGATGTAAGTCCATCTGATGAAGATACAATTAAATTAGTTGAAGAAATTGAAAAGGGCTTAGCTAAAGAAAATAAGTTTGTAGAAATTGAATATTTAGAACCACCAACAGGAACTTATGACGAGGCTGTACCACTTGCAGTAAGAACTGAACAAATATCTCCAGATATTATTTATTTTCAAGGTGGAGATTTTCCAATTGCTAATGATGGAATGTTAGAAGATTTAACTCCTTATATTGAAAAGTCAAATAATATAAAAGATTTACTTGAAGACCATAATAAGAAAAAGTTAGAGAATTATCCATATTTATTATGGCTATCTCCAGCTAAAGTTAGTACTCCAGTAATGAGGAAAGATATAGCTGAGAAATTAGATAGTTATGAAGAATTAACAAAAGATCCTACAGTTGATAATTATCATAAAATGTTTAAAGAAATTGTAGATAAAGGATTAGCAAAGTATGCAATAACTGCTGATGGTGATTTAACTAGAATGGATAATGTTTTTGATCATGCTTTTGGAGTTACAGAGACTATATTAAATGTTGATGGTAAATGGATATTTTCAAAAGCTACAGAATATGAGAAAAACAAATTAGAGTTTTATGCTAAATTGTATGAAGAAGGTTTAATAGACCCTGAGTATATTACTAAGAAATGGGATACTATGGAGAAAACTTTTTATGAGGGCGAAGCGGCATTTGTAGCTGCAACTGCTGGAAAAGTTATCGATATTTATAATAATAAGATGACACAAACTCATGGTGATGAAGCTGAATTAGTAGTACTTCCACCAGCAAAAGGAATATCGCAAGGATATTCATCAGTTGATGTAACAAAAGAACAAAGAGGATTTGCAATAAATTCTCAATCAGAAGTTAAAGATGCAGCTTTTGCAGTTTTAGATTTTATGGCAGGGTCAGAGGGAAGGAAACTAGATTTACTAGGAATAAAGGATGTACACTATGAAGAAAAAGATGGAAAGATAGTCTTTACTGATAAATTCCCTGAATGGTGGCCAAGAGCTTTTGAAACTATGAATAAATTTGAACCTGAAGAAGAATTAGCAGAACCTATAATGTCAGAACCTGCATTAGATTCTTTAGAAAAAGCAAAAGAATATTATCATGAAGATGTCAATATAATTATACCGCAGGAGCTACTTCCACAATGGGATGCTATGATGGCAATTTACAAAGAGTATGCATCAGATATTATAAGAGGAGAAAAACCAATAAGTGCATTTGATGAATTTGTTGAAAAGTGGAATGAAGCAGGTGGAACAGAGTTCTCCACATACTTAGAAGAGAATATGGGTGAATAATAAAAAAAGCGGCAATTGTTTTGCCGCTTTTTAGGAAAGGAGCTTAGTATGATATTGAATGATTATAAAAAGTATTTAGAAAAAGTTTATTCAGGTTTTTTAGGTATGAATATAGGAATTAGGTTAGGAGCACCAGTAGAACCTACTATTTGGACTTATGAAAGAATAAAGAGGACTTATGGTGATATTACTGGATATGTTAAAGATTTCATTAATTTTGCTGCAGATGATGATGCTAATGGCCCTGTATATTTTCTAAGGTCTTTATATGATGAAAATTTAGAAGATGGTTTAAAGCCAGAACATGTAGCAAATGCATGGTTAAATTATACTAGAGAAGGTATAGGAATGTTTTGGTGGGGAGGTTATGGAACTAGTACAGAGCATACTGCATATTTAAATCTTGTTCATGGCATACCAGCACCTGAATCTGGTTCTATAGAACAAAATGGTGTAATTTTGGCAGAACAAATAGGAGGACAGATTTTTATCGATACATGGGGATTAGTTATTCCTGATGATATAGAAAAAGCAGCAGATTATGCTATGAAAGCTGCAAGTGTGTCCCACGATGGTGAAGGATTAAATGGTGCAAGATTTATGGCAGCATGTATATCTAAAGCTTTTAGTACAAAGGATGTAGAAGAAATAATAGATGCAGGCTTATCTGTAATACCTAAGGATTCTCTTTATGCAAAAGTAACTAAAAGTGTAATAGATTTTTATGAAGAAAATCCAGATGATTTTAGTCTATGTAGAAAGTATTTAGAAGATAACTGGGGTTATGATAAATATGGAGGAGTTGTCCATATAATCCCCAATGCAGGAGTATGTATTTTAGCTCTTTTATATGGAGAGGGAGATTTTAATAGAACTGTTGAAATTGCCACAATGTGTGGATGGGATACTGATTGTAATGCGGCGAATGTAGGTACAATTATGGGAGTTGCTTGTGGATTAGATGGAATTAAAAAAGAATATCTAGAACCTATTAACGATAGTATTGTTTTATCTGGAATATCCGGCTATTTAAATATAATAGATATCCCTACTTATGCTAAGGAGTTAGGAATTTTAGGTTATAAATTAAGGGGAATGGAAGTACCAGAAGAATTAAATAATAGTTATAAAGAAGGAGAAATATATTTCGATTTTGAATTACCAGGTTCGACTCATAATTTTAGAGTGTCGGATCCATTCTATGTATCTCTAAAGAATTCAAGAAATAAATCTTATAAAGGTGAAGGTTCCTTAGCAGTACTTTTTGATAGAATGCATAGAGGAAAATCGTCTAAGATTTTCTATAAACCTTTTTATAGACGAGATGATTTCAGCGATGAAAGATATAGTCCTGTATTTTCTCCAACTGCATATCCGGGACAAACTGTATCAATGATGATATATGCAGAAAGATGGAATGGTGAAAGTATATATATTTCACCTTATGTTAGAAATACTGTAACCAAAGAAGAGATATTATTAGATAGCATGGTAATTAAAGATGAAGGTTGGAATGAAATTAAATTTACTATTCCTGATATGGATGGTGCAATGGTAGATGAAATAGGAATAATTTTAGAAGGGAATTCTCCATCTAAGTTTAAGGATTTAGGCATTTTATATATTGATGAATTCAAAATTTATGGAAAAGCTTCTTATGAAATAGATATTTCCAATCAAGAAAAAGAATTCAATTCAATAATTCCTTTTTCACATAATCATGGTTCTTGGAGTATTTATGATGGTTATATGGAAGCTATTGTTTTAGAACATGGGGAGGCTATGACTGGAAATTATTTTATGAAAGATGTGCTGTTAAAAGGTTCAGTTATACCTCAAAATGGTCATAGTCATTTAATATCTGCTAGAGTACAAGGTGCTTTAAGAGGATATTATGCAGGTTTTACAAACCCTAATGAAGTTAGTATTCTTATAAACTACAAAGGTATAGAAGTTCTAGCTAAAACAGAATATTCTTGGGAACTTGGAAAAGAATATGATTTTGAATTTAAAATAGTAGAAGATAAATTGATATTTAGTATTAATGGAGAAAAAGTTTTAGAGACTGAAGATAATAGGATTAAATATGGAATGGTTGGATATGCTAAATATTCATTAGGAAGATCTATGTTTGGAAATCTATCTATTGAAGAATTGTAATTATATATAAATAATAAGAGGAGGCTAATTGATGCTAAGTAAGGAAGAGTTGATAAATAATAGAGAGCTGGCCTTGGACAAGGCATTAGGAGCTCTTACAGGATTGGCAATAGGCGATTCATTTGGAGATGCATCTAGAAAACAAGAGAATCAATTTAATTATGGAGTTACTACAGATTTTAATAAAGGTGCTTCTTGGAGTACTGATGATACAGAATTTGCATTATTAACGGCTCAGATATTAATTAACTGTAATGGTAATTTGACAATAGATAATGTAGTAGAGGGATGGACTGAACATGTAGTAAAACAGGATGATTTTCCAAGAGGTGGTGCTAGTGAAATTGAAGGGGCTAGAAATATTGAAAAAGGTATAATGCCACCACTTTCAGGAAAATATAACTCCTATAATTATAGTGATGGAAGTGCAATGAGAATTGCACCAATAGGAATTGTTTGTGCTGGTGATCCTAAAAGAGCTTCGGAATTAGCAGAAATAGATGCATGCTTAAGTCATTATAGAGAAGGAATATGGGGTGCTCAAGCAGTAGCAGCAGCAGTTTCTATTGCAATGGTCAATGGAACAATAGATGAAATAATTGACGCAGCCTTCAGTGTAGTTCCTAAAGATTCATGGCTTTATTATTCAATGAATAGGGCAATGGAAATAGTTGAAGAAGCAAATGGAAGTTTTTTAGATGCGTGGATGCCTTTACATGATGATCTAAGGACAAGCTACAAGGCGGCAGTTCCTGAAGCAGTAGCATCTGCTTTTGGAGTATTAAAACTAGTGAATAAAGATTTTAGAACAGGAGTTGTAGGAGCAGGTAACTTTGGAAGAGATGCTGACACTATTGGGGCAATAGTTGGTTCTATTCTTGGAGCAAAATTTGGTGCATCAAATATGCCGAGTGAATGGATTGAAAAAACTAGATATTCTTCAGGAACATGTTTAGAATTTACTAAAGATATGGATATTAAAGAAATGAGTAGAAAGCTTTCAGAACTAATTAAATAATAAATTTTAGAAATTAATATATGCCAGACAATTTTGTTTTAGTTGTCTGGCATTTAGTTGAGGTGATTATATGGGTAATATTATAGTTATTGGAAGTATAAATATGGATTTAGTAGCTAATTTATCAGAAATGCCTAAGAAGGGAGAGACTGTTATAGGGAAAGATTTTAATCAAAACCCAGGAGGTAAAGGTGCAAACCAGGCAGTTGCTATAGCAAGACTTGGTGGGAAAGTATCAATGGTTGGGAAAGTTGGAGATGATGAATTAGGGCATAAATTAGTTACTCAAATGAATGAGGATAAAGTAGATACGGAATTAATTAGTAAAAGTTCTAATACATCAACGGGAGTGGCCTTGATAAATGTAGATGAAAAGGGAGAAAACTCTATTGTAGTAATTCCAGGTGCTAATTATGAGCTGACAGAGGAAGATATAGAAGAAGCTAATAATTTAATTGAAGATGCTGATGTAACTATTATGCAATTGGAAGTTCCTATAGATACAGTTAAATATGCATTAAAGTTAGCTAAAGATAAAGGTACATATACAATTTTAAATCCTGCTCCAGCTCAAAGGTTAGATGAAGAAATAATTAAAAATGTAGATCTTTTAACCCCGAATGAAACAGAGTTAGAAATTTTAACTGGAATTAATATAAAAGATGAAGAAGATGTGAAAGAAGCTGCAAAAAAATTAGTAAATTTAGGAGTAAAAGAGTTAATAGTTACATTAGGTAGTAAGGGTTGTATATATGTAAGTGATACAATATTTAAAAAATATCCTGCTTATAAAGTTAATCCAGTTGATACAACGGCTGCTGGAGATAGCTTTAATGGTGCAATTGCTGTTGGAGTATCTCAAAATAAACCAATGGATGAGGTAATTGATTTTGCATCAAAGGTAGGTGCTTTAACAGTTACAAGAAAAGGTGCTCAAATCTCATTACCGTATTTAGAGGAAGTTGAAAGATTTAAATATAGAGCCTAAATTATTTATCTAGAACAGTTTTAATTGATTTATGAGTCAGTAGGGACGGAAGAGGTGTTGAATCAGCTTATAGAAAGGAGTGAAACATTGAAGATGGCTAAAGAAATGTTAAAAAAGATATCTGCTGACGAAAGACTAAGAGAAAAATACTATGCTAGAGAGAAAGCTAGACGGGATACTATATCTAGATTAAAATATGCAGAAAGAAAAGGAATGAAAAAAGGATATGATATTTGATTATGATCCAGAGGAAGCAAATATTAAGACTGACTATATAGGTAATGTATATGGGTGGTTAATAGTTTCAGAGAGGTTTAGAAATGTTACAAAAATGCTAACTGAAGACTCTATTCAATATCTAGATGTGGGAATAAGAGATATATCCAATAGAAATATTGAACCTCTTATAGAGTTGCAAATGTTATCGATGTCATTGATGCAGTTGATTTAGGTGATGAAAAAGTACCTTCGTTTGAAAAATATGCACTAAAAGAAATCATAATTGCAGGACATCATATATTTAAATTAAAAGATGATGAGATTCCAACATTTGTTTCAGAGGAAATTAAGAATTTGATACAAACTAATAAGCTGACAGGGTTTAAATTTCTAGAAGTAGAAATTTATTAGATACAAAGAAATATAATATTTTAGAAAAAGAATAAACAAAATCAAAATAAAAGTTTAAAGAAATAGGATGGATACCTATTGCTACTAAAGATATAATTAGTGAAGATAAAACAATTTCAACATTAAAAGCCACAGATACTATTATAGGCCATGGAGCTAGTATCATTTTATAAACTTTGTTTTAAAGAATCTATGGAAGAGGTTTTAACTTATTTTGAAAGAAAGTACTGTGCAAATAAGAATATAAAAGTGTAATAAAGATGTAGTATAAATTAGAAAAAATATTTAGATATATAAAAGACTAATAGACTTATACGCTCTCCTGAGAGTAGGCAGATAAAGTAAAAAAACTGCTTATGAAAGGGGAGCTATCTTTATGT
>NFYZ01003967.1_pt1 | contig 15568 bp, 15 predicted proteins | sample 1092561 | NCBI WGS metagenome assembly NFYZ01 (sample SAMN03609887, study PRJNA323583) | gut metagenome | isolation source: feces | host: Rattus norvegicus | place: Malaysia | collected 2013 | reverse complement strand
TCGTCACCTGTTTTTACTATTCCTCTTTCTACTCTTCCTGTTGCTACTGTTCCTCTTCCTGTTATTGTGAATACGTCTTCTACTGGCATTATGAATGGTTTATCTGTATCTCTTTCTGGAGCTGGAATTTCTGCATCTACTGCTTCCATTAATTCTATTATTTTGTCTCCCCATTCACTTTCTGGTTCTTCTATAGCTTTTAATGCAGAACCTACTACTATCTTTGCATTATCTCCATCAAATTCATATTCACTTAATAATTCTCTTACTTCCATATCTACTAATTCAATTAATTCTTCATCATCTACCATATCTGCTTTGTTTAAAAATACAACTATATTTGGTACTCCAACATTTCTAGATAATAATATATGTTCTCTTGTTTGAGGCATTGGACCATCTGCTGCTGATACTACTAGTATTGCACCATCCATTTGTGCTGCTCCAGTGATCATGTTCTTTACATAGTCAGCGTGACCTGGACAGTCAACGTGTGCATAGTGACGATTTTCTGTTTCATATTCTACGTGAGATGTGGAAATTGTTATTCCTCTTTCTCTTTCTTCTGGAGCTTTATCTATATTATCATAACTCATTACTTCTCCTGCTCCAGACCTTTGACTTAATACTGTAGTAATAGCTGCTGTTAATGTAGTTTTACCATGGTCAACGTGACCTATTGTTCCTATATTTACGTGAGGCTTATTTCTTTCAAATTTTTCTTTTGCCATTTTAATAATTCCTCCTTATATAAATATTAATTGGTCTTTTTTTGGAGCCCATGACCGGACTTGAACCGGTGACCTCTTGCTTACCATGCAAGTGCTCTACCTGCTGAGCTACATGGGCATTTATTATCTTCTTTTTATAATATTACTATTTTTTCATTACCTTTGTCAACTCTAAATTAAACTTCCCTTAAACTTCTCTTAATTCTAAATACCTTTCTAACTTTCTTTTTACTCTCTGTAATGCATTATCTATGCTTTTAACATGCCTATCCAACTCAATTGCTATTTCTTGGTAACTCTTGCCCTCTATGTAAGCCATAAGCACTTCCCACTCTAAATCGCTAAGAATTTCTCCTATTTTATCCTCTATAGTACCTAATTCTTCCCTACCAATGACTAAAGCTTCTGGGTTTGTAATTCTAGCTCCTGACAATACATCTAATAATGTTCTATCAGACTCCTCATCATAAATAGGCTTGTTCAAGGAAACATAGGAGTTAAGTGGTATATGTTTTTGTCTTGTAGCCGTTTTTATGGCTGTAATAATTTGCCTGGTAATACATAGCTCAGCAAAAGCCTTAAAGGATGCTAGCTTGTCTCTGTCATAATCACGAATAGCCTTATACAAGCCGATCATCCCTTCTTGGATTATATCTTCCTTATCTGCTCCAATTAGAAAGTAAGACCTTGATTTTAGTTTTACAAATCCTTTATACTTTATAATCAAATACTCTAATGCTTGAGGACTCCCATTTCTAGCTTCTTCTACTATGTCCTCATCTTCCATATCATCAAAGCGTATTATGTCTAGTTCATTATACAAACCTAAGCCCACCAAGAATCCCCTCCAAAAGTATTCAGAATTGTAAGCATAATTCAGTTATTTAAATTATAGTTTAATATAACTCAATAGTCAAGGTAATAACTAAGGTTTTAACCATTTTTTTAACTTTTCAATATTCTCCTCATCTAATCTTCCAATAAAGATATCATTAACTTCATTATCTATCTCCCTTTTATTTTTCATATAATTCTTTTTACTCAATATTTCTGCTTCTAATTCTCTGGCAGATACTCGAGTTCCCCCTCGCCCCAATACTACTTGTTGCTCCATCCAATCTGATGTAGCAACCCTCACCTTTTTTACTCTCCCTATTTCATCTAAGGTTTTTTCAATATAATGGTCTGCTGTTTCATTTTCCTTAGTATAGACTACTTCTACACCTTTTAAAATATCCTTTTTACCGCTATTCTTTTTTACTAAATGGGCATCAAATACTATTATAACTTTAGTTTCTGTATAAGATTGATATTCTGCCATTATATCTATTAATTCATTTCTTGCAGTATCTAAATCAACTTTACTTAACTCCTTCAGTTTGTCCCAAGAATTTATAATATTATATCCATCGACAAATAAATATTCTTGAGAATTCCATTTCTTCTTTTTACTTCCCATGCCTTTGCCTTACTATTTCATATAATATTATAGATGCAGCATTAGAAGCGTTGAGGGATGAAATATTACCTAGTGTAGGGATTCTTACTAAAAAATCACAATTGTCTTTTACTAACCTAGAAATCCCTTTACCTTCATTGCCTATTACCAATCCTAAAGGCCCTTTCATATCTGTATTAAAATAATAATTTTCTCCTAACATATCGGCCCCATAAATCCAAAGACCTCTTTCCTTTAACTCCTTTATAGTATCTGTCATATTAGTAACTTTACTTATATGAATGTGTTCAGTAGCTCCAGCAGAAGTCTTAACCACTGTATGATTTACTGTAGCTGATCTTCTTTTAGGTATTATTATACCATGAACACCTGCACATTCTGCTGAACGAACAATAGAACCTAAATTATGTGGATCTTCTATTTCATCAAGTAATACTACGAAAGGATCTTCCTTTAATTCTTTTGCCCTATTAAAAATTTCATCAATACTTGAGTATTCATAAGGTGAGACCAATGCTACTACACCCTGATGGACTCCTCCATTAGAAAGTTTGTCTAGCTTATTCTTGTTGACATATTGGACAACAATATTTTTTTCTTTTGCTATCCCCATTATTTTATTTATTGAACCTTTTAGTTCTCCTTTTAAAATATATAATTTCTCAATCTTTCTATTTGTTTTTAAGATTTCTATAACTGGATTTCTGCCAACAATATATTCATCTTCCATAGCTTCCACTCCTTAGAATATATAGTTAAATATTTTTAAATTTTTCTCTAACTTCTTCTATTTTACCACAAGTCATTTTCCCCTCTGAACAAGGTCCTACTAAACAAGCTGGCCCTGCATTTTTAAACAAAACAGGATATACTTTCTTTACATTTTTAAGCATTTCCATTGCCAATTGTCTTATTTCCCACTGAGCCCTATTACAAGTTCTAAGCCTAAAAAAATTTAAAAGACTTCTAGCATTCATAGTGGCAACAATCTTGGTTTCACAGGCATTAGGAAAAATATATCTGGCATCTTCTATTGAAGACTTTTCTGCCTTAGCTCTAGCCTCTAGTTCTTTATAACCCTCCTTCATGTATTTTTCATAGTTTTTTTTATATAAAATATTAGTTATTTTATCATAGTATTTTTGATCTTCTTCCATAGCTTCTATAAACATTTTTTTAGCTTCAGGTTCTTCTTTAATAGATGGAGGTATAACATATTCAAATTGTTCAAGCTTTACATATCTTTGAGATTGTTGAGAGTAACTAGCTATCCTATGTCTTACTAATTGATGAGTTAAAGTTCTCGATACACCTTCTATACCAAAAGTAAAGCTAATATGTTCTAAAGGTGATTCATGACCTAAGCTTATTAACATATTTAAAAATTTATCCACATTTTCTTCATCTAAATCTTCTTCAATTTTATCTATACCTACAGGCGAATAGCAAAGTTTAGCAGCTGATGCTAACATTTTTTCTCCCTCAGGTGTATATCTTATAAGTTTTACCTTTATATGAGTCTCCATCAAAAGTCCCCCTTTAATTGTCTAATTTCATCTTAAGTATCCTATCAAATAACTGAAATATTCTTTCATCCTCACCTATTAAAAAAAGATAGCCTATTAATGTTTCAAAACCTGTTGCATATTTATAATCCATTAAATCAGCATTTTTAGGTACAGTATTATTTTTAGCATTTCTACCTCTTTTTACAAAGCTTTTTTCTTCTTCAGTCAATTCGTCTTCTAAAGCATGTATAAAGTCAGATTGAGCCTCTGCTTTTACATATTCAATTGCAGTCTTATGAAGTTTTCTCACAGCTAAACCTTTTTTAACTAAGTAAGTTCTTACAAGTAGCTCATATACTGCGTCTCCAACATATGCTAATTGTAAAGGAGATAAAGAATTTATCTCCTTTACAGTTAATCTATTTCTTAATTTATTAAAGTTATTAATTTCATTATCCAAGTTTATACCCTCTTCCACTTTACACCTTCCGATGTATCTTCTAATATAATTCCTTGTTCCTTAAGATCATCCCTTATTTTATCTGCTAATTCATAATCCTTATTTTTCCTAGCCTTTGTTCTTTCTACTATAAGTTTTGCAATTTCCTCATCTAATAGTTCATCTTTCTTTGAAAGTAATCCTAAAATTCCAGAAAGCTCAGTTAGAGTTTCGTAAGTATACTCTATCAAACTTTTCGCACTTTTTTCATTGAAGTTTGTATTTGCATATTTTACTATGTCAAAAAGAACCGATATAGCGTCTGCTGTATTTAGGTCATCATCCATACTTTCAAAGAATTTTTCTTTATAAGCTTTAACCTTTTCTTTTTCTTTTATCTCTTCTTCAGTTACTTTTTTATCTTCTGCTTTATCTATTAAATATTCTAAGTTTTTCTTCCCATTGTACAATCTTTCTAAAGCTTTCTCTCCTTGTTTCATTAAATCTCTACTGAAATTAATAGGATTTCTGTAATGGGCAGAAAGTAAAAATAATCTTAATACTTCTAAGTCAAACTCCTTTTTAATTTCTTTTACTGTGAAAAAATTAAATGCAGATTTACTCATTTTTTCATCTTCAGTGTTTATCATAGCATTATGGATCCAATAGTTTGCAAAAGGCCTATTAGTTAGAGTTTCACTTTGGGCTATTTCATTTTCATGATGGGGAAATTGTAAATCATCTCCTCCAGCATGGATATCTATAGATTCCCCTAAAAGCTCCTTTGCCATTACTGAACATTCAATATGCCAGCCTGGTCTGCCTTTTCCCCAAGTACTATCCCAGGAAGGTTCTCCTTCTTTCGCTTTCTTCCATAGCACAAAATCCATAGGATTCTTCTTATCTACATTTATCTCAATTCTAGCCCCACTCTTTAAATCCTCTGTGTTCTTCTTAGATAGTTTTCCATAGTTCCTAGCCTTTGATATATCAAAATATACATTTCCATCTATATTATAAGCTGCACCTTTTTTTTCTAACTCTTCTACAAAATTAATTATATCATCAATATGTTCTGTTGCCCTAGGATGTAAAGTTTCATCTTCTAAAAGCCCTAAACCATCAGTATCTTCAAAAAATCTCTCAATATTTATATCTGCTACTTCTTTTACAGTAGTCTTTTCTTCATTGGCTATTTTTATCATTTTATCATCAATATCTGTAAAATTCACTAAATACTTAACATCCATACCTTTATATTTTAAATATCTTCTTAAAGTATCAAATACTACTAAAGGCCTAGCATTTCCTACATGAATATGATTATATACAGTAGGTCCACATGCATATATAGTCACCTCATCTTTTTTAAGCGGTTTAAACTTTTCTTTTTCTCTTGTCAAAGTATTATATAATTTCATTTTCTAACCTCCTTAATTTTAAAATAAAAAACCGTCTCAAAACAGAGACGGCTTTTCCGTGGTTCCACTCTAATTAGGTTTCTATTATATATAGAACCCCACTCAAATTATTACAAATATAACGGTTCTCCCGATTTACCCTACTATATAAACTTCAGATAATAGTTCAAAGGTGCACTTCAATTTAACAGAAACTTAGGATAACTCTCAGCTAGGTAGAAATCCCTCTCTGTAAGTATGTTAAATTTACTTTACCTTATCATAACCTTTAAATATGAAATTGATTACTTAACATTGTACATTAACTTTACATATATTTCAAGAACTACTTTAGATAATTTTCCTTTATATAATCTATGCGCTTTAATATATTTTGTTTACCTAAAACATATATTATATTAACCATTTCCGGCCCATGTACAGCTCCAGTCAATGCAACTCTTGTTGGCATAAATAAGTTTTTACCTTTTATTCCAGTTTGTTTTTGAATTTTTTTCATAATACCTTTAGCAAAATCTTCATCTATTTCTTCCACTTCATTTACTGCTTCTTCAAAAGCATTTAATAGCTTAGGAACTTGCTCTCCTTTAATAACTTCTAATGCTTTATCATCTTCTATAACTACTTTGTCACTAAAGAAAAAGTCTACTTTATCTACAATATCTTTTGTTGTAGATAGGTTTTCTTGAACAGTAGTTACCATGGCCTTTAACCATTCATATCTACTTTTTACATCTTCATCAGTAATATAGCCTGCTTCTTTTAAATAAGGAATACAAAGTTCTGTAATTTCATCTGCAGTTTTACCTCTAATATAATGTTCATTTACCCAGTTTAATTTTTCTTTATCAAATATCCCACCAGTTTTAGCTACTCGTTCAAAGGAAAATTGTTCTATTAATTCATCCATAGAAAGTATTTCCTCATTACTCTCAGGACTCCAACCTACTAATGCTAAATAATTTACTATAGCTTCTGGTAGATACCCTTCTTTTATAAAGCCATCTACGGAAACATCTCCGTGCCGTTTACTTAATTTTTTCTTGTCTTTATTTAAAACAGTAGGTAGATGAACATATTCCGGTTTTTCCCATCCAAAAGCTTCATATAACAATATATGTTTTGGGGTAGAAGCTAGCCATTCCTCACCACGAACTATATGAGTTATCTTCATTAAATAGTCATCTACTACTACAGCCATATGATAAGTAGGAAAGCCATCTGATTTTAAAAGAACTTGGTCATCTATATCATCAGTATTTATAGTAATATCTCCTCTAACATGATCATGAAACTTCACATCTGTATTATGAGGTAATTTTAATCTTACTACATATTCTTCTCCATTGGCGATTCTTTCTTTGGCTTCTTCAATAGAAATATTTCTACAAAAACCATCATATTTAGGAATTAAACCTTTAATCTTTTGTTCTTCTCTTACTTTGTCAAGTCTTTCTTTTGAACAAAAACAATAATAAGCATGACCTTTTTCTATTAATTCATCTATATATTTTCCATAGATATCTAATCTTTCTGATTGAATATATGGTCCATAATCTCCTTTTTGTATTATTTCCCCATTCTCTAAAAATACTCCTTCATCATGGCTTATTCCAGCCCATTCTAAAGACTCGATTAAATTTTCAATAGCACCTTCTACAAATCTACTTCTATCTGTATCTTCTATCCTTAAAATAAATTTTCCATTATTATGTTTTGCAAATAAATAATTATAAAGAGCTGTCCTAATGGAACCTATGTGTATATATCCAGTAGGACTAGGAGCAAATCTTAATCTTACTTCTCCCATTGCTACTACACCTCCTAAATAAAATACCTATATACTATTATGATTAATCAAATAATCCTTTAAAAAATTCTGCTATTGCATCGAACATTCTACTTATAAATGATTTTGCTTCTTCCCTTTGTCCAATAATATTATCTAATTTTCCAGAAATATCTTTTAATTGAGTTTTTATATCATCTAAATTTAAATCTAATTCAGAAATACGCTTCATTAATGATAGTATTTCTTCTATTTGCTTGTCAGTTAGCTTAATACCAGATTCTTGGGCCATATCTTCTATTGTTTCTCTAATTCCTTTTTCATCTTTAACATTATTAGCAACTACATAAGCCTTTACATTGTTAATAAGTTCTGTAGCATTTTCTTTACCAATTTCATCACCTAGCATAGCAGTTTTAGCAATTTCTTCACTAGCTACTTCCTTTTCTTCTTCTGTTACTACTTCTCCTGTTATACCCTCAAAGGCCTTTATTATACCTGTCAATGCTGCAGTTCCAGAAACATTTATAGGACTTGTAACTTTTACATTTGCATCTTTAACACCAGCTGTTATAAGTGCATTTCTGTACATATCTTCTGTAACCCAAGAAATATTATTAGTTTGTACTGTAATTCCTTGGCCTTCATCGAGTTTTTCCACATAGGCGCAAGATAAAGCTTTAGTACCTAATAAGCTTTCATCTATATGTTTTCCAAGATATTCTCTTTCTTCTTGATTAGTAACTTCTACTATCCTAGTATTTTCATCTACACCAAAGTGATTAAGCACTTCTTGTCTTTGAGCTTGCGTTAAATTTTTTCCAATACTTACTACAACTTCATTTGTTATACTATCAGCAAACACTATAACAGAAGAAAGCAATAGAACTACAATCAATAGACTAGATGTTATTCGCCTCAACATTAATATCCCTCCTTAACTCATAAAATATTAACCTTCTAAAATAGAATACCTTATTATCTTATATTTTTCAATTCTTTTAGAACTCTATCCTTAATTTCCTTTACTTCAATATCCATATTTTCTCCTTCTTTCCTTAAGGAGTACTCCACTACATTTTCCTTTGCCTTTTTACCAACAGTAACTCTTATAGGTATTCCTATTAAATCTCTATCATTAAACTTAACTCCTGCCCTTTCATTTCTATCATCTAAAAGAACTTCTACCCCTAAATCTTCAAGTTCCTTATATATTTCTTCTCCTAATTTCTTTTGCTCTTCATTTTTTACATTAATAATAGTTACAATTACATGGTATGGTGCAACTATCAATGGCCATATTATACCATATTTATCATGGTTTTGTTCAACTATTGCAGACATGGCTCTAGAAACCCCTATACCATAAGAGCCCATATAAAAATGCTTATCTTTTCCATTTTCATCTAGATAAGTAGCTCCTATACCTTCACTATATTTTTTCCCAAGTTGAAATATATTTCCCACTTCAATACCTCTATCTAAAGAAAGAACTTCCCCACATTTAGGGCATAAATCACCTTTTTGTATATCTATTAAATCTTCTACTACTTCCCCGATAAAATCCCTATTATAATTTACATTTTTAATATGATAGTCTGTTTCATTTCCGCCTACGACAAAGTTTTTCATTTTTGTTACCCTAGAATCTACTAAAAGTTTTACATCTTCTTTTAAATCCACAGGTCCAGTAAATCCTGATTTAGCTCTTGTTATTCTTTCTATAGTTTCATCATCTGCTATTACTAGTTCATGTTCTGCAACCCCTAAATGATTACACAATTTAGTTTCATTTAATTCCCTATCTCCTGGTATTAAAGCAATAATAGGCTCATCCTGAACTTTGTAAACTACAGCCTTTGCAAGTTTATACTCCTCGACATCCATAAATCTAGCCAAATCTTCTATAGTTTTAATATTTGGAGTGTGTACTTTTTCTTTTTCTAATTCATCTTCTCCATCTATCTTTTGCCTATATACTACTTTCACCTTTTCATCTGTAGCAGCATAATCACAAGAATCACAATAGGCAACTAAGCTTTCCCCTACTTCTGACATGGTCATGAATTCATGGGATTCATTTCCTCCCATTGTACCTGAATCACCTTCTACCACTTTGTATTTAAGATTTAGTCTATCAAATACTTTTTCATAGGCTTCCCACATATTTTCATAGGAAACTTTCATATTTTCTTCATCAGTATCGAAACTATAAGCATCTTTCATAATAAATTCTCTACTTCTAATTAACCCAAACCTAGGCCTTTTTTCATCCCTATACTTAGTTTGAATTTGATATAAATTTAAAGGCAACTGTTTATATGATCTTATTTCGTCTTTTATAAGGTTTGTAAAATACTCTTCATGAGTTGGCCCTAAACAAAATTCTCTTTCATGTCTATCTTTTAACTTAAACATTTCTGGCCCAAAATCATCCCATCTTCCACTAGCTTCCCATAATTCTTTAGGTTGAATTGCAGACATTAACATTTCTTGTGATCCTGCTTTATCCATTTCCCCTCTAACTACATCTTCTATCTTTTTTATAACACGATAACCAAGAGGTAGGTAAGAATACACTCCTGACACTAATTTTCTCATCATGCCTGACCTTAATAATAATTGATGGCTAGAAATTTCTGCTTCTGATGGTACTTCTCTTAAAGTAGGCATATATAAATTCGACATTCTCATTTCTTTTCCCTCCATATTTATTAATATTTTTTATAATAAAAACCTTCGCCTCATTAGAGACGAAGGTTATTCGCGGTACCACTCTAGTAATTTGTAGAATACAAACTACAAATTCACCTTAAAATTTTTAACGGTATTACCGTTTAGAACTACTTACTTTTCATTCTAAATGCTCAGAGACGGGTTCAATATTAAGAGGGTCAGAAGTCTTCCAGCATTTTAACTTCCTCTCTAGGACCATTAATACATACTATTTCTCATCTTAGCAAATATTTAATTACATACATATTACTAAAAGAACATTATATTGTCAATAAACTTAATTTCTAAAAACAACTTCTTCCTTCTCAAACATTTTTACAGTAATAAACAAAAACAGAACTATATATGTTAAATTCCATAAACTAGTTGTTAAAATATGTTTATAGTTAAATACAGACACAATTACCTCTTTAATTACACCAATAGTACTCATTACTGGTATATGAAAATAATGCTCTGGTACTGATCTGCCATCAGTGAACATAGTAAAATAAGCTGGTACCATAAGAACTATAGTTAAAGGGCCTAAATAAGTTTGTGCCTCTTTAAAGTTCCTTGCATAGAAGCTTATCGATAACTCTATACTAGCAAAAGTAAAAGCTAGCTGTAAACATACAAAAGTTATTACAATAGCAGATTTAAAAGGTAATGCTGCCCCTTCTCCCATAAAGTCTGGACTTATTTTAGACGCTATTAGAAAGCCTATTAGAGATGCTATTGTACCTATAACCCCTGCTACAACTACAGTAAAGTATTTACCCATAAGGATTGATGTTCTACTAGCTTTAGTAGTTAAAAGTGGCTCTAAGGTCTGCCTTTCCTTTTCCCCAGCTCCTAAATCTGTTGCCGCTGCAATTCCACCAGCTGCCGACCAAATAGTTAGCATAAAAGGTAGCATCATAGCAAACATCATAAGCCCTTCTCCACCTTCTTTAGAAACACTGGTACCTTCGATTGCTATAGGATTAAGAACCTCGGGATCGATGCCTGCTTTATCTAATCTATTTGCAACAATAACCTGTGAATAACTAGAAATAATTTCTGATATCCTTGAAAATGCTATATTAGATTTTTGACTAGTATCATCATATATTATTTCTACTTCAGGCTTTTCTCCTTTTTCTAATTTTTCATCTATTTTATCATCAACTTTTACTATAGCCTTTACATCTAGTTTATCTAAAGCCTTGTCTATATCTTCTACTTCTTTTATATTAATTTCTTCACTATTACTAAGATATTCAGTTAAGCTATTTTCCGTTTCATATATTAATCCAATATCTACTGGTTCAGTGCTTTCTTTCATTAAATCTGAACTACCTAATCCCATGAAAAAGGCTATTAAAGGAAATATAATAATAGGAATTATTATACTAGAAATAATGGTTTTTTTGTCTCTAAAAGTATCCATTATTTCTTTTTTAAAAACTATCCAAGTATATCTATTCATTATTACCACCTACCAAGGACACGAATATTTCTTCTAAATTATCTTCTTCATATTTGTCTTTTAAATTTTCTAAACTCGAAACTTCTACTAATTCACCTTTATTTATAATTCCTACTTCATCACATAATTTTTCCACTTCATTCATAGAATGACTTGAAAAAATAATCGTCTTACCTTTAGCCTTTAGTTCCTTTATAAACTGGTGTACTATCCTTACGGCTGTTACATCTAATCCCGATGTAGGTTCATCAAAAAACATTATACTTGGATTGTGAATAATACTCCTTGCTAAAGAAACTTTCTGTTTCATACCCTTAGAAAATTTTCCAGTCTTTTTATCCATATACTCTTCCATATCTAATGTTTTTGAAAGTAATTCTATACCAGAGTCAATTTCTCTTTTGTCCATACCATTTAACAAACCGAAATATTCAATATTTTCTCTTGCTGTTAATCTATCATAAAGGCCAGTTTCTCCACCGAAAAGTATTCCAATTTCTTCTCTAACCTCTGCCGAATCTTCTACTATATCATATCCATTAATTACTGCTGTACCATTAGTAGGCTTAAGCATTGTAGCTAACATCCTAAGGGTTGTAGTCTTACCAGCGCCATTTTCACCTAATAAGCCGAAAACTACTCCCTCTTCCACTTTAAAGGATATATTATTTACTGCAGTAATCTCTTTAAATTTTTTTGTTAATTCAATTGCTTCTATCATAGATTTCCCCCTTTAAAACAAAAATTTTAGTGTATTGAGTTTATGGTACACTAACATACTATAGGTGTCAAGAGCTAATTTTACCTTTTAGACTTCTTTATTCCTTAATTATATATACTTATCCTGTTAAAATTTCTTTTATTCTTCAATTCTTTTCAATAAACAAACGCTATAAGAAGATATACCCTCTTTTTTCCCTACAAAACCAAGTTCTTCTGTTGTAGTCGCTTTAACATTTATATTTTCTATAGGGGTATTTAATACCTTTCCAATGTTTTTCCTCATGTCCAATATATAAGGTGCTAATTTAGGGGATTGTGCCGCAATTACACTGTCTATATTTCCAATTTCATACCCTTTTTTCTCCATAATAATATATACTTTCTCTAATAGTACCATACTGGATATATCCTTATATTTCATATCTGTATCAGGGAAGTGTTTGCCTATATCATTTAATGCTAATGCTCCTAAAATACTATCCATTATAGCATGTACTAAAACATCTGCATCTGAATGACCTAAAAGCCCCTTTTCATGAGGAATGTCCACTCCTCCAATAATTAATTTTCTCCCTTCTACCATTTTATGAACATCATAGCCTATTCCTATTCTCATTTTTATTCACCCTATCTAGTTTGAAAAATATATTTTCTTTGTCTAAAGAAATAATCTTTATCCTTTAAAAGAGATTCTGCCACAATTAAATCTTCAGGAGTAGTAATTTTTATATTTTCATAACTACCCATTACCATTTTTACCTCATATCCAGCTCTTTCTACTAACATACTATCATCTGTTCCGACAAATCCGTCTTTTATTGCCTTTTCATAAGCTTCCATAATAATAGTATGCTTGAAACATTGAGGAGTTTGAGCTGCCCAAATTTTATCTCGATTTGGTGTTTTATCTACATCATTATCAGAATCTACTACTTTTATAGTATCTTTTACAGGAACACCTATGACACAAGCATCATATTTTAATACTCCTTTTATACCATCTACTATATTTTCATTTTTTACAAAAGGTCTCGCTCCATCATGAATTAGTACTATATCTGCTTTTTCATCTAAAGCTAATAATCCATTATATGCTGAATCTTGCCTGGTTTTGCCACCTCTAACTACCTTAGAAACTTTATTGAAACCATATTTTTTCACTATTTCTCTTTTGCAATATTCTATTTCCTCATCCTTAGCTACAACAATAATTTCATCTACATAACTACAAGCTTCAAATTTTTCTATAGTATGAGCTAAAATAGGTTTATTATCTATTGAAATAAATTGTTTATTTATTTTGCTTCCCATTCTATTACTCATTCCTGCCGCAGCTATTATTACTGAAACGAATTTTTTATCCAACATTCTTTTCACCTCTTAAACATTATAGCATAACCTAATTGCAACTTGAAATAATATTATAGATTTAATCTACCCAAAAAAACAAAAAAATATTAGGGTCATGTCCGACCCTAAACAGCTTTATCTACTGCAGATTTCGGTTTTGCAAATATCATTCTTCCTGCAGAGGTTTGAAGTACACTTGTAACTAGCACCCCAATAGTATCACCTATATGTTTTTTTCCACCTTCTACAACTATCATAGTACCATCATCTAAATATGCCAAACCTTGACCTGCCTCTTTTCCATCCCTTATTACCTGAACAGTCATTTCTTCTCCAGGAATAACTACTGGCTTAACAGCATTAGCTAATTCATTTATATTTAAAACATCTATGCCTTGTACTTCCGCTACTTTATTTAAATTATAATCATTTGTTAAAACCTTACCATTCATTTTCTGAGCCAATTTTAAAAGTTTCGAATCTACTTCTTGTATATCTTCAAAATCTTTTTCATAAATAATAACTTCTACATCTAATTCCTTCTGTATCTTATTTAATATATCCAAACCTCTTCTACCTCTATTTCTTTTCAAAGAATCTGATGAATCGGCAATGTGCTGAAGTTCTTCTAGTACAAATTGAGGTATAACTAAAGGTCCTTCAATAAATTCCGTTTTACATATATCTGCAATCCTTCCATCAATTATTACGCTAGTATCTAAAATTTTAGGACAAGATTTACAATCTGACCTTAAAACCTCCTTAGTTGCTGTATCCCTTCTGAAAAGTCCTCCAACTGTATTGGCAATATCTTCTCCTTTTCTAGTTGGAACAGTAGCACCTAAATATCCAAGTATTAAGTATAATACAATAGATATAACAACCCCTAAATAGGGCACTTTTAAATTATAAAATGGTTGACTTAGTAAGTAAGCAATAACTAGACCTATTATTAGTCCAATAGAACCTATCACAATATTAGATAATGGAATCTTCTGTAGTTCCACTTCTAAAAAGGATATTGCTTTTTTGCCACCTTCTATAAACTTATAGGATAAAGAATAAAATATAATTCCAAATAAAATACTGACGCCGATACTAAACCCTATACTTAAAATTCCTTTATTACTTAATTTTAAAAAGGGTAAAGCTTTTAAACCTACGGATATTCCATAGCCAATTAAAACGCCTATAATTGTAATTACTCCTTTTGCAATTTTATCAACCATAAATTCACCTCCTGTATATATTTATTACCATATAAACAATTAATATAACCACAAAAATATTTTTTAAAAAATATTTTTGTGGCATAATAATTATATACTATTCAGCAACCTCAAATTTTACTGATTCATCAATAAGATCTTCCGCACTTTCTTGTTCTACATCAAGTACTAATACAATTTCACTTACTAGCATCTGTTTTGCATTATTTAACATTTTTCTTTCCCCAGTTGATAAGCCTTTTACATCATCTCTAATCATTAAATTTCTAACGACTGTTGCTATTTCATATATATCTCCACTTTTTATTTTTTCCATATTCATTCTATAACGCCTATTCCAATTTTGAGGCATTTTACTTTGTTCTCCTCTTAAAATATTGAAAACTTGATTCATTTCCTCATTTGTAATGATTTCTCTAATACCTATCTCTTCAACATTGTCTACTGGCACCATAACTCTCATCTCACCTATTGGCATCTTCATAACATAGTATTTCTTCTTGTCCCCTAGAATTTCTTTTTCCTCTACCGCTATAATTACACCAGCCCCATGCATTGGATAAACAATCTTATCTCCTATATCAAACATGCTAGACAACCTCCCATAATCATACTTGTTTATAATTATACATTATTTGCTTATGGTTGTCAAAGAGTACATTGTATCACATTGATATTTCCTTTGTCAAATAAAAAAATTTTCTTTTAATTTAAAGTTTTTTATAAAAAATAA
>NFYZ01011387.1_pt1 | contig 15593 bp, 31 predicted proteins | sample 1092561 | NCBI WGS metagenome assembly NFYZ01 (sample SAMN03609887, study PRJNA323583) | gut metagenome | isolation source: feces | host: Rattus norvegicus | place: Malaysia | collected 2013 | reverse complement strand
TATCAAGGTATGAATCCTTGCTATCAACATCTTCATAATAAGATAGTTATTTATTTATGTCAAGATATTTTGTATACTAATGTGGTACGTGAAATCTAACCAATTTCAATTAGTACACAAGGTGGTGAAGTACCTTGCTATCAACATTTTTAAGCTTGATCTTGGCTATCCTAGTCAATTTAGTATCAAGCATTATCTATGATTGGTTGAAAAACCATCTATAGATAACATGGCCCTGGTCGCTTCGGTGATCAGGGTATTTTTTTATAAAAATAGCACCTCGTAAAAAATACAAGGTGCTAGCTTACACGAGACAACAACTGGACAACAAAATATAAATTCATATCATTTTTTAACTGATTGTTGTCTTTGAAAACGTTGATTTAACACAATTAACTGTTTTTAACTGCATATTAAGATGCATCACCTGGGCATGTAACCTCATTGCTATATATAGGCTTTGATAGTCATTGGACAACATTAGGACAACAAAATTATATTTTATTTATTGCTTGCTCGATCAATTCATCTGATTTCGCTTTATGTTCATCGATCAAATAAGCATATTTTTTAGCAGTTGTAGTCATGTCACTATGCCCTAAACGTTTGCTAATAGCATACAAGTCAATATTTTGATATAGCAAATAGGCAACATGACTATGACGTAAACTGTGAAAGTGAAAATTTGCTTTTTTGATACCTGCATCATGCATGACATTTCGCAGCGTCTTGTTGACTGCGTTTGATGTTGGAATAGTTCCAAATGACGATCTAAAGAGCATTTGTTCATCATTTCCTTTAAGTTGTCCAATAATATCAAGTAATTCTTTATTTACACGTATCACACGATTTGATGATTCTGTCTTAGTGTCTTTAAACCCACCACCTTCATGATAATTCCAAGATTTATTTATTGAGATAGTTCGATTTTTAAAGTCAATATCTTGCCATGTCAAAGCTTGTATTTCTCCAAGTCGAGCGCCGGTATACACGGCAACTAAAATCATATATCTTGAAGGATAACGAGTGGATAATTTTTTCTTTAATTCTTTGGCCAAAATATTGAGTTCATGAACTGACAGATATTCAACCGAAATATCTCGCGTCTTGTCGAATATTATTTCAATATTCTGTGTGAAGTCTTTAGTGATAATGTCATCAAAGATAGCTGAGTTGACGCACGAGCGAATGATCCTATGTGTCTTTAAAACAGAGTCTTTCGCATGTGTTGAACCGTACCAATTAATAAAAGCTTGATAGTTGCTCCGAGTTATTTTTTTCAGATGAGTTGCTCCAAAAAATTCCTGAATAACATTATGAATGATTTTATAGCGATTTTGACTAATTTTAGCTAATTTGTTTTTCTTATACAACGCAAACCAATCCGCAAAATAATTTGCAAAAATAACATCTTTTTTTTGAGAAATAACACCATTTCTTTCAGCTTCGATAGCTGCTGCATATAGTTTTGCCTCATTTTTTGTAGCAAAACCATTTTTTGAGACTTGATGCAATTTTCCTTGTGCATCCCTCTGGGAAATAGTAACTTTCCAGCCCGTCTTTAATTTACGATAACTTGCCATATTATCGCTCCTTTCGAATGTATGTTCTTTTGTTCGCCTTATAAAACCCGCCATTAAGACGGGGGAGGTTGCTACATCAGCTTTTAACGTCATTAGCATTTGGAAAAGATATATTTTGTTAACCTATTAACTATATAGGGGCCTGATCTAGGTTAGATTAATGAATCGTCTGGAAAGATTGAAACTCTGGTGATTTCCCCTTGACTGTTAATCACTACCTAGTTGTTAAGATTCTGAATAGCGTAGTCTGCTTCTTCCTGTGTAAATTGTTCACCAGCATCAGAAGTTAGCTGATCACGAATAGCTTCGTTAGACATATGCATATCTTTCTGATAGCTTTTAGCTGTTTTAAGAGCATTTTCTTTCCAATCAGCATCAACATGATCAACAGCATATTGAGCAGCATCTGCAGGGAATTTATCACCAGCATCAGAAATTAATTGATGATATATGCCTGTTTTAGACATATGCATTTCATTTGCGTAGTATTCAGCTGACTTTAGCGCTGCACGATATTCAGCTGAAATTTTCTCACTAGATTCAGATTCTTTTGAATCATCAGAAGTATATTCATCAGTATCATCATCTGATGAATAGTACTCAGAGTAGTCATCATCTTTTTCAGATTCTTTTTTCTCGGATTCAAGAAGTTCATTTTTGGAATAGCCATCAAGATTCTTTCTCTGGTTAGCTGTTAAATTACCTCTGCCACTTAATTCAGGCACAGAATAATAGAATCCAGCTATAGAGATAACAATTAGAGCAATTCCAGAAAATAGAGTAATTAGTGGAGCACGAACTGACTTTTTTCTGATTAAGTGAAATAATAGCCAAAGAAGACCAAAAATAGATAATCCTGAACTAAAGCAGAACATGTATGCAAAGTATTCATCTAGCATTGCAGTTACAGCGCAATACACGGCAAATGCTAGGCTAAGTGATACAGCACTGACAAGAATCCAGAACCAAACTTTCATGTATAGTGGTTCTGAAATTTTGTTGTTTTTCGACATGTAAAATCATCCCCTAAATATGTTTTGTTCCGGCTTTTAGAGTCATCAGTTTATTGGACTATATGAATTACACAAAATTATTAAAGTCTAGTTTTTCTTGCGTTCCTGAGCAGTAGGCACCAAGTTCTTCATTAACCACATTACTCAAGTGGCTTGGAATAGCAAATGCTTGCATAAATCTAACAGGATTATATTCGATCAGATCTTGATCAAAATATGATAATATGATACGCACAGCTTGCCTGTTTGTTTCGTACTCTAATTTAGATACCCCATTATGTACTCCTTGATAGTAATAGACCCAATTAGTATCATCATCATTTAAAATGTGTGCGATCTCGTGAGCAAATTGAAATGGAATCTCACGCTCATTGTGCCAGTTTGGATTCATGACGATTCTTTTTTTGCTTGGTTTTGCAGCAGGCGGAGTTGATGGGCTCAGCGCAGAAGGCCAAAAATATTCAATATCGAACCTATCAGCGATTGATTTTAAGTATTCTATTACTTCTGATAATTCATCATACATACCAAACACCTACTCGTTATATTCTCCAGTCTCTAAAATTCTTCGTATAAGTTCTAGATCCTGTTTAGGTATTTCCTTACCTTCATATGAAAATATTTTTTCCTCATCTTCTTTTTGACCGATTCCAGTAAGGTCAACTTGCTTGTCATCATTTTTAGTTTTGCTATTTTCTTTGCGTCCCAAAAGATAATCGGTAGAAACGTTGAAATAATTTGCTAAAGCATTAATAGTTTCTATATTTGGCTGCCTTGAATCACGTTCCCATGTACCTATAGTTTTTCCAGAGACATTTAAAACTTTTCCGAGTTCATCTTGAGTCATATTTTTTTGATTTCTAAGCTCTTTAAGTCGAATATTAAACATTTTGTCGCCTCCTAGTAGTTTTACAACTTAATAATACTACTTTAAGTAGTATTGATAAATTAAAAAATAAAAAAAGTTACAAAAAGTAGCGAAAGTATATTTACAAACTACAAATAGTAGTGTATATTAATAATTGTTCAAAGCTACGAAATGTAGTTTAGAGAAAAGAGGAGATGATTATGTCAATGTTAGCATCTTTAAGAAAAGAAAAAGGACTAACACAAGCAGAAATCGCAGAAATATTGGATATTAACCCGAAAACTTGGCAGTCATACGAAACAGGTTTTAGAACGCCAAGACCACAAACAATGCAAAAAATAGAAAACTTTTTTGGTATTCCGAAAGAGAAGATTTTTGCTACAGCTTTTGGATACAAAATGTAACTTTTAGAAGGTGAGGCGAATAAACATGTATAAATTGGAGCAAGTCAAATATGATGATCAAGTTATTTTGACAACAGAGCAACTTGCTGAATTTTATGGAGCGACTACACAGTCAATTGCTCAAAATTTCAAAAATAACGAAGAAAAGTTTGAAGAGAAAAAGCACTACTATTTGTTGAAAGGTGCGCAGCTCAAAGAGTTCAAGAGCCAATTCGAAAATTTCGAATTGCCTATTAATAAATTTGCAAGTCAGCTTTACCTTTGGACAAAGCGAGGAGCAAGCCGACACGCAAAGATGCTTGGAACAGATCGGGCGTGGGATGTGTACGACGAACTCGAAGAAAACTATTTCAATCCAAAAACACAGCAACGCTTACCACAGTCACCAACTGAGATGCTGAAACTGGCAATTAATTCAACGCTAGAAACAGCGGATAAAGTAGAAGCGCTAAACACTCGAATGGATGAATTTGAACAAAACGCTCCAATCGATCCCGGCGAATACAACTATTTGAGCAAGCGAATCAGTTCAGAGGTTCAAAACTATGTTGTGTCGCATCATATGATCTTGAGTAATAAGCAACGAGCACAGCTTTATAAAGATGTGAATCGTGGCGTTAAAGAAGTGACTGGTGTCAAGACAAGATCACAATTGCGCAAGAAAGATTTTGATGTCGTTGATCGGTACTTGATGAATTGGACACCATCACCTGCAACGTTGATGATTATTGAACAATTGGACGATGAAGCTAGAGGGCAAGAAAGACTTTTTTAGGAGGATGAACATGATGAAAGAAAAAATTGAACAGACACTAGCGTTTTTAAATGACGCAATTGAAACAAAAAAAGATAAAATTTCAGTCTTGGCAAAACAAATATCTGAAGATGCGCTTGATGCGCGTGTAGACGGTCCAAATTTTGCAAAAGCTGCATTAGAAAAAGCCCAAAAGCTAAATATGTATTATACGGAACTTGGCGATTTGGAGACGCAACGCTACACGTTACAAGAAATTTTAAAGGGGTGATAACAATGCAAACAGCTGAGACGAGCGCACAAGCTTTTCTTGATGAATATATCAAGAAAGTCGTAAAAGATGAGGTGTCAAAGCTCAGAAGTAACCAAAATACTCAAGCACTTGGCGAAACTTGGTCACTTGACGAATTTCGTAAGAACTGTTGCTTTGGAAAAGACCGTGAATGGGTGAAGTTGTTCATTTTTTCTCGATTCAAAGATGAGATCGTGCTAGGTAAGCCAGGTGGATGGTTGAAGCCTTCAAAAGGCAAAGGAAGCCCATACGGGATCTATGCAGTTGAAGCCTGTAAATGGATGCAAGAGAATCGACATCTAATCGATTGGGATGCAAAGTTGCCAAGGGGGTGAAAGCTATCAAACTAATGTTGTTGCTAGTAGTGCTGATTGCTGTTGATGGGTGCTGCGAGTTAGCTAAGAAGAAATGGAGGTAAACAGATGGAATTTCAAAAATCTACAGAAAAAACAGAAACTTTAGTGGAATTACCAGAGCTAAAAGAGATTGTAGAACTGCAAAAGTTGCTTGCTGAAGCTGTCAAACTTAGCAAGCAACTCAAAGAGACGCTAGAAAGTATCGAGAAAATCAAAAACCGAGTTTTCTAGCAATGTATTTTTTGCCAGCGACTGATAACATATCCTGCCAAGATTGGAAATCAGTAACTTGGGCTACCCAACTATCTAAATCATTTTGAGGAATATCGTCGAACGAAGTTGCAGAAAAATTTCCTGCACTCATGAATTCATCAAAATTAGAAAAACGATTATTAGTATGTTGAGTTAGAAAGGACTTGTCGAAGAGTTCATTAGCAGGAATTTTTGAGTTGCCAGCTAATGCCTTAGACTTATTTGACAAGGTATCTAACTTGTTCACTAAGTCATCTAAATTATCACTCATAAGATGCACCTCCTTTCGTAAGGGATGACTAAATTATAGCAGAAAGAAGGAAAAAAACATGGACGATACAAGCAATGTATCAGAATTAGATATGCATTACCGAGTAAATAAGTGTAAACGAGTTTTAAGACAGCTAGCGGTGCAGGAGGTTTTAGAATATGAACGATCAGAATATTATCCTAAGATCTGCATTCGCTTAGATAAAGCTGAAGAAGAACTTGAACATTACTTGCTTGAGCGTTTTTTGAAGACTAACTGGAGAAAATAGAAAGGGGGTGATGATATGAAGTTCAATGGTAGCTACATCTTAGCAGTATTAGCAGGCGTAATACTTGCCGGCTTTCTACCGCATGAAGAGTGGGTGGTTGGCTGGGCTGGAGTCCTAGCACTAATCACGTTAGTGGTCGCTGGTATGCGAGATGAAGAATGGACGAAAGGCTTAGATTGGCTGTTCAGACCATAAAAAAGAGTCGCATGGCAGTGCGACCCTGACAAAAAAATATTTCAGTTAAATTATAACATACGAATTGAAGGAGATACGAAAATGAATGGATTAACACATTCAGTAAGGATGGCAAAAAAATTTTTGGAAATAGGGGGCGCAACGGATGTGATTATCATTGCAACAGACGATGACGATGATGATGTGTCGGTGACTATGCCCAAAGATTCTCATGTAGTTGCGAGTCTGATGATGTTCGCATTAGATGAATCATCAGAACTAACAAAGGAAATTGTTAAAAATTTTTTGCTGAGAGGAGGGCATTTATCATAACACTATCAAGACGCAAAAGGATTTAAATAATTATGGTTGTTCAAGCGACGAAGATGAGTGAGGTGTCGAATGAAGTCGTGGAAGAGGGATGTGTTGTGGATCTTAGGAAATTACTGCAAGTGTCGCAGTGATCGAATCCACTATATTGATTTTCTGTTAAGTCGAGTGGATGAGTTAGATAAGCGCAACTTTTTGAAGAATTATCTTCAGTTGGAGTTGAAAGCAGATGAAGAACAACAAAATCGAGTTCGTTAAGCTTGCCGGTGATCTAGCAACATTTAAGGTTAGCGATGTAGCAGCACTTTCAAAAGAATTACGAAGAGGCATACGTCTATTTGAGCTAGAGCCAAGTATCAGCAAGCGACAACGCAAATACATCTATGCATTGATCAGTGATCTAGGTGATGTGACAGGCTACGAGACGAGCTATGAGAAAGCGATCTTAAAAAAAGATCTGAAGCAAAATTTTTGTGATGACACTGAGACGCCCATATTTTCGCTCTCAGACGTTTCAAAAGATGTGGCTGGACAATTCATCGAGTATCTTGTTGAAACGTGTCTAAGAGAAGGAATAGCGCCCACAGACAAACTTGTGTGGCAAACAGTTGATGTTGATCGTCAAGTTTGGTGGTGTCTGAAGTACAGGTATTGTACAGTCTGCCACAGCAAGCAAAATTTACAGATCAATCATGAAGATACAGTCGGGATAGGTAACGATCGACGGCATATTGATCACAGAGGACATAGGCTGGAGTGCTTATGCGCACGTCATCATGCCGAGTTTCATAATATCGGCGCAGTTCAGTTTTACAACAAGTATCACTTCCATGGGATCTTGCTAGACACTGAACAGGTCGTCGAGATCGGTCTGATGAGTCAAAAACAGTGTGATCAATTTGATGAGTTATATAAGCAGGAGGCATTGAGAAATGAAAGTAACGGCGATCAGCCAACTTAGAAAAAAGCGGTGGTATGAGAAGAATGAAGAATATCGACTATTTTTATTCAGAGACGTTAATGGAATCTTTTTCTTTCAGACTGAAGATGACATCAAAAACAAGAAAATTTCAGGTTCGCTTGATCCAAAATGGTGGATCAACTCACGCAGAGTCAATCGTTAGCGTTAGCAAAGGAAGTTATTCAAATGAAACAAGCATTACACAAATTAAACGATTTGGGGTTTACTCAAGTCCCGAACGAAGTCCTTGATGACCAAAAATTGAAATTGTCTGATAAAGGTTTATTTTCGATCCTTTGGCGTCAAGCCGACGATTGGCAATTTTATGAATCTGAACTGATTAAACGTTCGGATGACGGAAGAGATGCTTTTAGAAGATCAAAGAATCGATTAATTGAACATGGTTATTTGATGATCGAGCAAACTAGAGATAAAAATGGACGTATGTCGACTGCAAAGTGGTATTTAAATCCATATCCAAATAAAAAAATTGTCAAAAGTTTGGAAAAAACGCAAGATGACGGCGTTCCTACCGTGGACGGGTTTTCCGTCGACGGGAAAACCGCCGACGGAGAAACCGCCGACGGAAAACCCGACACTAATAATACTAATAGTAATAATACTAACTGTAATAAGACTAATGGTAAGAAAAGAGATACGTCCGAACTGCCAAGCAGTTCAGACACACCTCGGGCAAAAGACAAAAAGAAAGTCAAATATGAACCTGACTCAAAACCATACCGCTGTGCACGTAAGTTACTAGATGAGATCTTGAAGAACAAGCCAGACTTTAAGATCCCTAATTTGCAAAAGTGGGCCGATACATTTCGTTTGATGAATGAACGTGATGAACGATCTTGGAAGACGATCGGTGATGTGATCATGTTTGCAACTCAGGATGATTTTTGGCGAGTCAATATTTTGTCAGCTGATAAGCTACGTAAACAGTTTGATCGCTTGGAAATGGAAAAAGACAAACAAAAGCAAAATAGAAAAGTGGTCCAGCGTGAAACGCTGCCAGACTGGGCCAAAAATAAAGATGGGTCAAGTAACCAGAGTGATTCAAAGAAATTGAGTACTGATGAACAAAAGAGACTCGATAGTGAGATAGATCGTTTAATGGCCGAACTTGAAGCCACTGACCCAGATAAAAGGAGACCGATTCGATGAGAAATAGATACGTAAAGCCAAGCTCGATTTTCCGGGACAAGAACGGGCGGCTACTTCGTAAAGGGGCTTTGCTAACGGATGGCAAAGATGAATATACAGTTGAGACCGTCAGACCAGATTTTGCGGTCTTGATGAATAAGTCAACCAATACCGAGATCTTAGTGATCCCGGAAGAAACAAAAGCAAATTTTGAAGTGATCCGAGATTTTGTTATTCGGTCACGGAAAGGAGCAAGAAAATGATGAAGAAGAGTACGATCAACTTAGATCTCAAACAAATGGCGGAAGGAGGTGTGAATGAAAAGCTGGAGCGTGCGTTTCGTGAAGTGATCGAGAATATCTTAGATCCAAACACGGACCAAAGTAAAAAGCGTGAGATCGAGTTGAAGATCGGTATCAAGCCTTCAAGCGATTTAAAACAAGCTGAGGTTAGTGTCCAGGTCAAGACTAAGTTAGTTCCTGAAAACTCGGTACCAACTACGATTTTGATCGGTAAAGATGCAAAAGGTGCGATCCATGCGAATGAATTGTTATCTGGCGTTGAGGGACAGACGTTCTTTGATCCCCAAGATAGCACGCTAAAAACTGATACAGGCGAGCCAGTAGATAAGGTTGAAGCAGAGTCCCAAGGTAAAGTAATTGATCTACAAAAACGGAAGCGAGGATAAAAATTATGGATTTAGGTAACGCATTAGAACAAGTAGTTAAGCTAGCACGCAAGGCGTATGAAGATAAGTATGTTGAGGTTGACGGATATAAGTACGAAGTTGAACATGATGGTCTGCGACTATTAGAGCATCCCGGATTCCCAAAAAGTAATGTGACGTTGAGCACGTTGACGGGAATGATCGACTTTATCGAACGTGAAGGCAACGCAAATGAAATGATGTTAGTTGTAAAATCTCCGACTGAAGTCAAGCTAGTTGGAAAATTAGACGATCATGGTGAGCGAGCAACCTATGCAGTAGCTCAAGCAGATGTACCAGAGTTTCGCTATGAGTGTTGGTATGGTCAATCTGAACTGATTATTGCTTTGCAAGCTGCATTTGTTGAGAATAGCGAAACTGATAGAGATATCTTGTTGCAAGTTATCGGAAACTTGAAAGAATCGCATGTCAACTCTGCTAGCGACGATGGTGTTAGCCAGAGCGTTCAGATCAACACAGGAGTTGCCAGCGTTGCAACTGCACGCGTTCCTAACCCAGTTACATTGCAACCATATCGAACATTCCTAGAAGTCAAGCAACCAGAAAGCAAGTTTGTCTTTAGAATGCGTGAAGGGATGGAAGCAGCACTATTTGAAGCTGATGGAGGTATGTGGAAGATCGAAGCTAAGCAGGCGATCAAAGAATACTTAGAAACTAAACTAGAGAGTTTAGATATCAAGATGAGCGTGATCGCTTAATCTGCCGAAAATCTGGCTAATCTGCAGAAATTATTGCAGAAAAGCTGATTTAACTGCATTTGTTTCAACAGAAAAGCATCCCCTTGTTGCTGACAAAGTGCAAGGGGACATTACCAACAAGATCTAGCAAGCGGGTCTTGTTGGTCGAACTAACACGGTTTGACTGATCGTAGTTCACTCTTAACGCTTGCAGAGAGTCTAAAGTTGATTGATCAGATACTCACATATAGGATCGTAAAACTAGAACTCAAATAAACCCCGCATATTGTAGCGCAGGGCGGTTCGAATCCGTCTGCGGGGTATTTACCTAGGTAAGTAATTAAAAAACGGGAGGCGCTAAAAATTGGACAATGTGAGCAAGATGACAGATGACTTTAAGGATCACTTGTTAGAGTTAGTCGATATTCGAGAAAAAGAGATCGCACGTCGTGAGTACCAACGTGGGTGGAATGATGGGATCAAGCAAGCAATTAAAATCGCTGAGCGGAAAGGAATTGGAGGTAAGAAATGATCGTAGTAGTCAAGTATTTGTTTTTAGGGATGTTTGTTGCACTGATGTCGCTATTAGCATTTGCGCATGAAGGAGAGTGATCGTTTTTGATGGCAAAAATTTTAAAAGGGCAAGTAAGCGAAATATCAGCATCGAGGAGCGTGTTGAACTGCTTGAAGGGATGCAATTAAATTTTATTTAGGAGATGAGACTAAATGAGTGCAAAAGAAAAGTTGGTAGAGTTGTTAGCTACATACCACTATCCGATCGCTGTGATCAATGATGTACGTATGCGTGTAGGAGATTTTTATTTATCTGGTAACTCAAGTGATGATAATGATCCATACTTGTGGCAACAAGTACGGTACTTAGAAAATTTGAATAAATTTAAAGGAGTAGAATAATGTTAAGTTTATTTTTCGCATTTTTTGGTTTTGTGATCGGTTTATTTACAATGTGGGCGATCATGTATTATAACGATTTGACTTAGTGGAGGTTATATCATGAAGGCAAGATTAGGACTAGCAGTGACGCATTTAGAAGACACGTTTGATATTGTTAAGGACGGAGAAAAAGTTAAGTGGTACAACCGTGAAGAATATATTGCTAAAAATCATCCCGATGATTGGGGATGGCTAGCGGTATTGTCAGTACGTAAAAAGGCACGTGAGGAATTAAGAACGTGCAAGCGAAAATTCAATTGGTTGTGGCAAGTGATTGATACGATCACCGATGAAAAATATGAATCTAAATCAGTTGATGAATTAGCTAAGATGATAAATGTTTCGAGAAGTACGATCTCGTCAGGTTGTAACACTGGTAAGCTAGTGCATAAAAGATACTTAGTTACACGTAAGAAACTAAAAAAAGAACCACAGAAATAACTGTGGCCCCCTAAAACTACGATAACTAATTATAACATATAGGGGGAGCGGTTAGTTGGAACTATCAAGTTTATTTCCAGTGGCAGACGAGCATGAGACAGCTAAAAAAACACGCAACTTTTTAAAAAATGATTTAGAAGGTTTGCTGAGATTGGCAAACAAGGACGCTAACTTTTTGCGCTCGCCCAGTTTTGACGGAATGCCACAATCGGCTAGCGGTAAAAATAGCAATGAAAATCAAGTGATCGAATACGTTAGTGGTGACACGACAAGACGTGCGCTGGCTGTTTTAAACGATGTCAACAAAGCACTGAGTTTGTGCAGACATACACATCAAGTCATTTTGTATGATCGTTACGTTGCTGGTTATCCAGATAAGCAAGTCAGTCTAAAGTTGCAGTATGGGCGCACACGTTATCATGAACTTAAGATCGCGGCGTTGAATGAGTTTGCTGAAAGGCTAAAAGTACAGTCTTGTGGAATTGATTTAATTGTATTGAAATAGTGAAAAAAGTCCGAAAAATCGGGCTTTTTTTGTTATAAACTATTGACTTCTATATGTTATTAACATATAATATAGATATAAGGTTAAGGAGGTGAGACAGTGCCACCGAGAAAAAGAAAAGAGCCGAAAGTCATTTCGACAATCAAAACCACATACACAGTCTTAAAGTGGTTCGTAGAGTTTGCAAGTATCTTACAAACACTTGATTGGTTAATCGAAACAATCAAACGACTCTTAAAACAATAATTAGACGGTAGGGGAAAAATTGAACAGCTCTCCTACTGTTTAAGAGTACCATAATCGGGAGCACTTGGGAAATGAAAAAAATCGTTGAGTGGATGGACAAGACAAGTCCAATACTTTTAAAAATTTTGGTAGTATTACTAATACTAACTGGGGCTTTATGGTTGTTAGCTGAAGCATTAGGTAAGTAAGGAGCAGACACGATGACAGAGAAGAAAACAAGCGAAGCACAAGCAAGAGCCACGAAGAAATATCAGGCTAAGAACAAGGAGCAACAGCGTATATATCGCTATCGTTCATATGCTCGTAAATTTGTCAAGGATATTGCGAATGAAGATGACTTGAATGAACTTCAAGAATCGATCAAGCAACGGCTAGAAGAAATAAAAAAGCGAACAATTAGCGAACAAAGAGCGGACACATAGCGAACATCATACATGCTAAGATAATAGTATCCCAAGCTAGGGATGAGTTAATTTACATTCTAATAACATCTAGCAATGCTTGGCAGGACGTTTACAAAGCGTCGTTAAATAATTTTGCGGTGTTCGTAGCATGATCTACGACGTGTGGGCGCGATAAGTCCAGCTCGCAACTGACCGAAGCGAGCAAAATGACCCGGTATTGAAGAGTAGCGTAATGCTAGCCGGTTCGAGTCCGGCCCGGGTCTTTAGTCATTAGACTAACAATTCAATTCATACCTCGTTAAGCCTAGTCCGTATGACTGGGCTTTTGTTATAATTACAGCTGAGGTGAATTGAAATGAAATATACAGCAAGAAGATTATCAATCAGCATAACGCTTTTGGGTGGGTATGTTGTAATGGTGGTGAATGAAGTGAATATTGGATACATGATAGTCGGTTTACTGGTAATTGTGTTTTTGGCTTTTTTATGGATGCCAGAGATACAAGGAATATCAACAAAATATTTTTCGTTATCCAAAAAGATAGATGAAGTTATGGTGCAGTATGAAGAATTTAAAGAAACTGTGTATCCATTACTTGAATTAGAACTAGCCAACTTGGCATCTATTGGATACATGGACGCAGGACCAAAATCTGACAAAATAGTTGATTTCATCGAGCGTTTGAAGAAATTAAAGATAGTAGATGATAAGATGGACGGGCTGGTTGCTGCTGCGAAGTCTCAAGCGTTGCGTGCATTCCGAGACGAATTAAAGAATTTTGATGCACGATCTGAGAAAATGATCAGCACAGGACTGACCAGCTATAGTTCTGATGACTATGTTATTGGTGATGATATCTATGTAGATTTCGATGGATTGAAGAATTTGGCCAATGATATCGAGGATATAAAAACAAAGATAAAATATAAGAAAAAACTCCAGGAGTTAGAAGAATTTTATAAGAATAACTTTTAGTCGGCTGTAATAGGCTGGCTTTTTATTTTGTAGAAAGGGAGGTTATGTGATGCTATCGACAGAACAGATTAATAATTTACTAGAAGTTGAAGAAAGTTATCAAGCCTCTTTTAAGCTAGCTGAGATCCTGAGTGATAGGGATGAGTGCATTAAATTATTTGACTCATTTTTAAGTCTAGAACAAGACTTATCCTTTGACTGGTTCACAGATTACTTTCAAGAAGAACATTCTAACCGAAAAGACAAGAAGCAAGATTTTACACCAAAAGGAGTTACTGACCTAGCAAGCAAGTTGTTAGGAAAATCTGAAAGTAATGCAGACATATGTGCTGGAACTGGTGGACTGACTATTAAACGATGGACACAGAATAGGCATGCGCAATTCTATTGCGAAGAGTATTCAGATAGAGCTATGCCGTTCTTATTGTTTAACCTAATGATTAGAAACGTTAACGGGATCGTTGTGCATGGGGATGCGCTGACGCAGGAACATAAGCATGTCTATAAACTCGTGAGCGGTGATCGCTTTAGTGAGTTAGAAGAACTTGATAGTCTACCTAAGTTTATTGCTGATACTGTTATTATGAACCCACCATATTCATTACCGTGGGATCCACAAAAAGAAATGCTTACAGGATTATTTGCAGAGATTGGTGTGTTACCACCCAAAGCAAAAGCAGATTACGCTTTCTTAATTCGTGGACTTGAGCGATTGAGTGATAGTGGAACACAGTTGCTTATTCTACCTCACGGAGTTCTATTTCGTGGTAATGCTGAAGGCAAGATAAGACAGTGGCTAATTGAGCATAACTATCTTGATGCTGTGATTGGACTACCTGAAAAAGTATTTTTAAATACTGACATCCCTACAACGATCTTAATACTTAAGAAGAACCGAAATCTTAGGGATGTATTATTTATTGACGCATCAGAGCAGTTCCAAAAGCATAAGGCGCATAACATTATCGAAGCCAAACATGTCAATAAGATTCTGCAAACTTATCAAGATAGAACTAAGGTAGATAAGTTCAGTGAGTTAGTAACGTTTGAAATTATTAAGGATAATGACTTTAACTTAAATATTCCACGATACGTTGATACATTTGAGCCAGAGCCAATCAAACCGCTCGATGATATATTAGCAGATATGCATGACATCGATAGAGCTATCAAGATGAGCGGACAAGAGTTAGCGACGATGATGACTGAGTTACGTGGAACAAATGAACGTGCTGATCAAGAGATAAAGCGCATGACGTCTTATTGGATAGACAAGTATGGAATAAATAAGCAGAGGTCACAAAGCAAACAAGGAGAGCAGTTGAGTTTACTATGATCGATTTTAATACGTATGAAGAAGTTAAACTTGAAGATGTTGCCGAGTACGCTAGGGCGAAGAAAGGTAAGGTATATCCAGCGGGTACATCAACGATCCAAATATCTGCTACTCGTGGACAGATAGGGTATCTTAAGTATCCAAGTGAAGTACACACAAAAGATGTAGCGATCATACCTCAAGCTGGTATCAATCCTAGATACTTCAATATTGTTATGAATAAGAACATAGATGAGTTTATGGCTAAGTATGCGACAGGTATCAATATTAAGGAAAACGAGGTAGGTAAGTTTCCTATTCAGTTGCACAACAAAGAAACACAAGATGCAATAGCTAAGATGTTTGGCTATGTTGAAGGTCAAGAACAGATTGCGCAAGCTGAGATAGATAATTTAAAATCATTGAAGCAGACATTATTGAACAAGATGATGGTGTAGGGTCAAGCATGTTTTTTTAGTATTTCAATAAATAAATTTAGTGAAAGGAAGTTGTAACGATATGGAAGTAAGGGATGTTTTTGGGCATGTTATACATGAATACGATGTATGCAAGGCAATGGCTACAGGCGAAGTAATGCTAGTGATTAAGGGATCTGATGGTAAGTTAATAGTTAGAAACAATATTATTGGTTTATCGGATTATCTTGATGTAT
>NFYZ01011307.1_pt1 | contig 15712 bp, 16 predicted proteins | sample 1092561 | NCBI WGS metagenome assembly NFYZ01 (sample SAMN03609887, study PRJNA323583) | gut metagenome | isolation source: feces | host: Rattus norvegicus | place: Malaysia | collected 2013 | reverse complement strand
TATAGTCATAGTTCTTTACAGTCTTTTTATAATAAACCTTTATTATGTATTTTAGATAATTCATTTGATACATCTTTATCTGTAGATTTTAAGGAACATGCTCGTTCCGAAAGTGAAAAGAATAAATTTATAGCTTTTGGTACAATTCCTGAAAGTTCTACTTTTAGATTTTTAGAAAGAGATAATGATAAAACTTATTTAAGTGCAAAGGTAGTAATTTGGAAAAATTATTTCCCTGTAATAATGAATATTTTAAAAAGAAGGGGAGATGTAAAGGTTAGTATTGAATTAGCAGTTATTGATGGAGTACAAGATGAAAATACTGGTATATTAGATATTAATGAATTCAGATTATTAAGTTGTGTCTTATTGGGTGAAGGAATAATGGAAGGTATTGAAGGAAGTCATTTAGAAGTACTTAGATTTGCTTATGACCAAGATGATGTAAAAAAAGCAAATGAATATTATTTAACTTTTTCTCAAAACAATATGAAATATGAAGTGCCAGAAGAAGTACAAAATGCAGTACAAGAAGGTCTTAAATCATATAAAAGTATTGGAAAGGGATGTACAACTCAAGAGGTTGCAATGGCTAAAGGTTTAGCCAATGAAACATATATAGATAAAAATAAAGTTAATAAAATTAGCCAAAAACTTTTAAACTCAAAAGATAAAAATAAAAGTTTAACTTTTGAAATATTGGGTGGAGAAGTTATGGAAAGTTGGATTAACAATTTAAAAGAAGAAAGAGTGGGTGATAGTCAGTTGAAAAGTCTAAGTAATAATGAACTTCAAGAACAATTATGGAAAGACTTAGAAAAGTACAAGTACCATGATGGAGAATGGGAAGGCAGAAAATATTATGTAGAAGAAATTTATAGTGATGAAAAGGTTGCTATAATTAGAGATAATGAAACTGCTAAATATTATAAAGTTCCTTATGAAGTAAAAGATGGTAAAGTTACTGTTTTAATGGATGATAAAAAAAATGTTCATAGAACTTATGAGGAAACTAGTGAAGAAAAAACATTCTCAGAATTCACTTCAGTTGTTTTTGCTAAAAAAGATTACGGAACAGGAGAAGCCATCACTGTTGATAAATCTAAAGAAGCATTATCAGAAAGTAGCTGGGGGTCAGTTAATAAAACAGAATTAAGAAAAAAGGTTTTAGAAGCTAAAAATTATAAATCTTTAGTTAAGGATGTTTATGCAGATGTCCAAGAAGGATGGGAGGAAGCTCCAAGTTCTAAGCTTAAATATCCAATTATGGAAATTAAAGATGGTAAAGCTGTTTATAACAGATATGGTTTAGCGAGTGCCTTAGCCTATGCTGAAAAAAATGGAGAAACAGCTGTTGTTAATAAGGTGAAAAGTTTATATAAAAAACTTGACATAGATAAAAATGATGAAGGTGGTGAAAAAAAGATGGCAAAGGAATTAGATAAAGACAAAAAAGAAGAAGTAGTTGAAAACAAATTAGACAAAGACAATAAAGACATTGAAAAAATCAGAGATGATGCTGATGCACAAGAAGATGATGTAAAAGAAAAAGAAAAAAAAGAAGTAAAAAATTCTGATAAATGTGATGATATTGGATTTGCTAAAGATGACGTTAAGAAAAACAAAATCGAAAAAGATGACGAAGGTGAAGAAGACTTAGAAGATGATGTTGATGCTGACAAAGACTACTGGAAGAAAAAAGCTAATGCTTTAGAAATCAAAAACGCTGAAATCGAAAATGAATTAAAGAAATACAAAAGAGCAGAAGAAGAAAGAGAAATGGCAGCAGAAGTAGATAAATTCGCACATTGTATGTCAGAAGACGAAGCAAAAGAACTAAAAAATGCAATTAAAGAATGCACTATGGCAGAAATGAAAGAAAAAATTAATTCTAAAGTTGCAGAATTTGCATTAAAAGTAAAAAATGCTGAAGAAGCAAAAAAAGAAATTCAATATTCAGTTAATCCAATGTTTGAATTAAACACATTAAAATTTTCAAAAAGCGAAATTAATAGCTTAGATGATATTATTTCAAATAGCCATGCAAGTATTGCAGGTAAAAAATAAGAAAAGGAGTGAAATAAATTATGGCAAAACACTATATTGCAAGAACAGTTACAGAAAATCCAGGATATATGCAAGCAAAAATTAGAGTTCCAGCAGATGTTACTTTACATGCAGGTCAAGTAGTAGTAGCTGAAACTTTAGATGCAGCATTAGGATATGGAAATTGGGATGTTTATGCACCAACACAAGTTGCAAATGCTACAAAAGAAAGCATTGCAGTTATTTTAGATGGAGGATTTGAAACATTAGCAGATGGAAGAAGACCAGATGGTAATGCAGATTATACTCAATACTTATTTAATGAAGGAGATGTTGTTACTGCTCATAGATTATTACCAGAAGTAAGATTTGAAATATCAGAAGATGCATGTGATAATACAGTAACAGCAGCTACAGTTGTACCAGGAGATAATTTAATTCCAAAGAATGGTCAATATGAATTAACATATTCAGCTAAAGGTACAGCAGTTACAGCTAAAAACTATTTAACAGTTGAAGCAACAAAATATTTCAGATTAGGTGGTATGTCTGGAGCAGATTTTGCTCAAACAATGGTTGTTAGAGCTAAAGCTACAGATGCTACAGCGTAAGGAGAGGTGAAAAATAGATGAAAGAATTAGAAATTATTAGAACTTTTTCATCAAAAGATGATGAAGTAAAAGTAATTAAAGAAAACTTAGAAAAAGTTTGTAAATATGCTATGTATCATGATGGAGCATTAAGTAGAATGGCAGACAAGAGTTTTGCTTTAGTTGATAAAGAAATTGATAACTATAATGATTTAAATGAAAAAGCTAAAATTGCTTTATTATCATTCTGTGCAGATAAAGCAGGAATTAGTGAAATTAAAACTAATGGTGATGTAATTAGAGCATTTTCTAATAGTACATTTGCAACAATTTATAACTCTATCATTGTTGATGTATTAGAAAGTATTATCTTAAAAAGCAGACCTGAACAAATTTTCAGATTAGCAAATGTTGACGAAGTTGATGTTGGAGATAGTAAAACTTATGAAATTGAAACAAAAGGATTACCAATTGCTCAAAGAACTTCATATACAACAAATGTAACATTTTTAGATAGTTATTCAAGAATGAGCTTAACAATTACACCAAAACCATACAGTATTGGTACAACAATGGATTATATTAGAATTTTAGCTAATAACTATGATATGGGTAAAGAATTAGCTAGAGTTGCATTTGCATTATTATATGCACAATTAAGATTAATTGTTGATGAAATTTATTCAATCACACCAATTAATGGAACTCCATTCTATCAAAATGCATGGAATTCAGCTAATTATATTCAAATGATTGAAGATTTAAAAATGTTAAATGGAGGAGCTGATGTTACAGCATACGGAACATTGCCTGCATTTAATAAAATTGGAGTTTTAGCTACTACTAACTATGGTTTCCAAAGCCAAGATGAAATGATTAGAGAAGGTTTCTTAGGAAGAGCATATGGTGTAGATAATGTTGTAATTGACCAATTTACAGATTTAAGTCAACCATTTACAACAGCTACAGCAGAAACATTAAGAGCAATTCCTAATGATAGAATTATCTTATTATCTAGTGTTGGTGACAAGCCAGTTAAATTAGTAAGAGAAAACTTTGTTCATGTTAAAGTTAAAGAGCCAACAGAAGGTTCACAATACAGACAAAACTATGAATATTTCATGAGTTTTGATGCTGCTATTGCAACACAAGCTAATTATGGTATTCAATCTGTAAATGCTTAATTAAAGTGGGATAGATATCTATCCCATTTTAATTATAATATATTTTAGAATGAATGTCAATAGTTTATATTATAGATTATTATGGAAGGAGCTATGTAAAATGGCAAACAAGAAAAATAATGTTAAATCTAAAGAAGAAGAAATTGAATTAAAAGAAGAAAAACAAAAAATGGATGAAACACAAGCACCAGAGGAAAGTCAAGAAGTAATTGCTTTAAAAAAACAAGTAGAAGAAATGAAGAAAGCTATGGAAGAATTAATGAAAGTTAAAGCTGAGGTGCCTTCTCAAAAAGTTTTTGTAAAGCAAGAAGATGACGAAGTAGTAATTGGTTGTAGAGTATTACAAGGGATTGGATGGGGAGCACCTGAAGACCCAGCAGGGGAAATTAGACTACGTTTTAATGAGGAACAAGTTGTAACTGTTTCTGACATGAAAAGATTTTTCAGACAACATTCAATTAGAAAACTTTTTGAAGATGGTTTATGCTATTTTGCTGAACCAGAAAATTATGCATTATTTAATATAAGAAAACATATTGACTTATCAGATGACAATTTAATAGAAATATTAACACAAGAAGATATTAATGATATTATTAGAGATTTAGATGAAATAACAACTCACAAGAAAAACAGTAGTATTGTTAATTGTATAGTATTTAGGATTTGTGATATGATAAGAAAAAATACTTTAGATTGGGATTATTATAAAAGAAAAGCTATTGAAGATTATTTTAATATGGAATTTGATAGAGGAATTAATACTTTAAAAGCTTTAGAACAATATAGAGGATAAATATAAAAATGTAAGGGGGTGGAAAAATGGCAACAAGTTTTGAAGAAATATATTGTCTTAATGCAGTTATTAAATCAGACCAACGTTTGCTTAATAAACCATCTTATATGTTATATGATTTATGTTGGAAATATTTGCAGTTAGCAATTCCATATTTTCAATATGATTGCAGAAAGAATTTGCTTGATTTAGTTCCATTTTCTCTTACAGAATATTCTTTTACAGGTGATGGAGAAAATAATATTTTTAAATTAGACCCAGCTCCAAATGTAGGAGATAGCCCAAATTTTTATATTACTTTACAATTGGATTGTGGTCAAGAAGCCAGACCAGTTAATGACTATATTTGGGATAGTGAAAACAATACTATTACTTTAGAAAATGTAACTCCAGCATTAGGAGAAATTATTAATATTACAGTTTATGAAATTGGATATTTTAATGCTGATTTAAATTATGACGAAAAAGCTATTTTAGCACGAGCTATGAATATACCTTATTATGAAGAACAGATGACTAGTAGTAAGATATTAAATTTTGCTGTATATGGTGGTAGTATAAAAATGCACTCCCAGGCTGAACAATTAAAAACTATTACTGCTTTATATCAAGGATATAAAAGAGAAGTAGAAGGAGATATTAGTATGTACTCTTATCGTACTGCACCAAAAGGTTTAAAAGGATTGGGGGCGAGAACAGTATGCTTACACCCACTAAGGTATCAACCAAAACCAATTGCGTCCAAAGAATAAATTTAATATTACATGATAACTTAAATGATAATATTGAAACGGATAGTCAAATAACAGAATTAACTAAAAATAATTTTGCTACTAGTACTGATTATAGGGTTGTATATAAAAACTTTGATTATAGCAAACCTTATGATGCATGGATTTATGAAGGTAATGATGAAGATAAGATAGTAGGTTATAAATATTTCCAATCTTATCCATATGATACAGTAGAGTTTAAAATAGGTGATTATATTCATTGGAATTTTAACCATAAAGAATTATCTACTTGGATTTTAATTTCATTAGATACTCAATATCTTTATAATGTAAAAGGGAGAATGTTGCAATGCAATAATTCTTTACGTTGGAAAGATAAGGATGGAGAAATTAACTGTTATCCTTGTGTAATTGAGGATGCCATGACTTATACTAATTTTAAGTGGGGTAATAAAGGTGTTGTTGAGCCAGGTGGAGATATTGTTGTAATTGTACAAAGAAATGAATATACTTCTCAAATAGAAATAAATGATAGGTTTTTATTTAATGAGGTCGGTTTCAGAGTAAAACAAAAATTTATGGAATTAAATCCAAACTATATAGAGTTATATATGATGAAAGCTCCTGAGTTATCAGGAGATAACTTTGAAGATAATATAGCTGTTAATAGTGCTCCTAAAGATGGTGAAACTTCTGGTAATTTAAATGGTATTGTATTATTACCTAATGTAAAAGAAATAATGTTAGGAAAAACAGTAGAGTTTAATATATATAATTATGTTAACGGAATAAAGCAAACGAACACATTTACTATTGAAGTAAGTGGTGTTCCAAAAGATTATTTTCATTTAGATATATTAGATGGAAACACTTTTACTATAGAAAATATAGTAGAATATCAAATAAATCCACTTATAATAGAGTGTACTGATAATACAAGTGGGAATAAAATAAATAAAACAATATGGTTAGGGGGGAATTGGTAATGTTTTCTCCATGTGATGAATTTGATTTTGACAAAACTGCTTATAATTCTTATAAGTTAGCTAGAGATTTACCTACCTTGATAGTTAATTATTTATTTGAAAATTCCCCTGACTTTTGGAAACTATTAAAATATTCACAAAATCCACTATCTGAACCAGACTTAACAAATGAGGAAAAAGCAGCTATGATATGTAAATCTTCATTTGACACAGAACAATATAATGTATTGTTTCAAAAATACACTGTAGATGCTATGATACAAGCAAAATCTCAAGTAAGAGTATTTATAGATAATATTAGTTCTTATGGAAGAACTAATGCTTTAGTAAGAATAATTTTTCAAGTAATTGTAAATAATAATGAAATGATGATTACTACAGATGTGTCTAAAAATGATAAGAGGGATGTGGCTATTATGCAAACCATAGTAGAAGCATTAAATGGTGTAAAATTAGATAAAACCAAATCTCAAATGTTTATTAATAATGAAATAGATAGATTTGCAGGAGCATCTCAGGTAAGTTATAATAATAATTATTCAGGATTTCAATTAACAATGGATGTGTGGATTTAAGAATGAATATAAGCTATGATAATAAAATGAATTTGGCTTTTGATAAGCCTTTGAAATATAAGCAATTATTATTATATCCTGCAACTGTATCTTATTATTCTATATTTAGTTCTGCTGAAGATTGTTTAGATGTTTCTAGGCTAAATGAAAAAAACGTAGAATTATTAAGATTACCATATTTGGAATATATATATACTAAAGCCATGTTAAATGAAGATAATTTTAAGATGAAATGGGATATGTTGATATGTGTATTGAATATAGTTTTAGGTGAAGACCAGCCTTTTGATGTACTAAAAAAAGATGGTAAAATATATATAAAGGTTTATCAAAGGTCAGAAAATTATGAATTATTGAATAAAGAATATACTATTTTAAAAAATAGTTTATTAACAAAATGTAAAAGTAGTAAAGTCTCAAAAGAAGAATTGAGAACGATTAGTGATAAAATGGTAGAATTACAAGAAAAAATGTATATTCATATCATGATAGGTTCTGAAGATTTTGAAGAAATCAGACAATTGATTATGTTACAAAATGACATAAAACCACAACATTATGATGCTAGAACAGAAGAATTTTTAAATAACATGAAAAACAAATTAAGAGCAGTAAAAAAGAATGGTCAAGATATGACTACAGAAGATTTAATAACAATAGTAGCTTTTTCATTGCATAAAGATACTAGTGAGTTGGAGAATATGACAATAAGACGTTTTAATAGGTTTTTAAATATTATTATGAAAAAAGATGACTATTATATGTATAAACAATTAGAATTAAGTGGAATGATAAAAATGAAATCAGACATACCACATTGGATAAGTCATTATGAACCTAAAGGAAAATTTGATGACATTGTTGTTGAAGGAAGTTCTTTAATGGCATCATTAAAAGATGGTGAAAAAATTTAATGAAAAGGAGAGATAAAATATGGCAATAGATAAAGGGTTAGCTTTAGTATCTGTAGCTGATGTATTATTCTTTAATCCTGTAACAGATGCTTATATTGGAGAAGGTTTAGCTTTAACAAACTCTACTTTAACACAAGAAGTTCAAAGTATTGAACAAAGAGGAGGATATTTAAATGCATTATTATTCGATATTAAGCATAGTAAAACTGTAACAGTAGAATTAGAAAGTGCAACATTTAAAATGGAATATTTAGCATTCCAAACAGGAACACCAATTGTTTCAGGTTTATCAGGAGTTTATAAATTTGATGAATGTGTTTCTTTTACAAATGGTGTTGGAGAAACAGCAGATACTCCACTAGGAAATGTATATGTAAGAATGCCAAATGGTGCAGTAAAATCAATTACACCAACAGGGAAAAGTGTAGATATTGGAATGGCAGAATTTAGTGGTTCTTTACAAGTTGTATACCAATATAATGCACAAGTAGACCAAATTACAATTGATACGAAAACACAACCATTAACTGTAAAAGCAGTTATGAGAGTTCATGTTTTAAGTCAAGATGGTATTGAAGGATATATTCAAATTATAATTCCTAGATTAAAATTTAATGGTAGTATTTCATTAACATTAACATCAGATGCAGTTTCTACATTTGGTATTGGTGGAACAGCACAAGAATATGCTACAGATTGTGGAGAAAGTTATTATGCAGATGCAAAATATATTAATACAGAGGATACAGCTGTTATTCCAGTAGAAAGTGTTGTAGCATCTCCAAACGTAATGACATTCTCAATGGCAGGAGTTCATGAAGCTACAGCTAATGTTATTGGTGTAAGAAGTACTCCATATTCTAATGTTCAATTAGATAATAGTGCATTAACATTTGAAAGTACAGACCAAGAAACAGCAACTGTAGATGCTACTGGTAGGATTACTGGTATTAAACAAGGTGAAACAACTATTAAAGTAACTTACCAAGGATTACAAGACCTTATTTCAGTTAATATTGGTGAATAATGGGTTGTACAGAATATCCTTTATGCAAATATGCATTTTATGAAAAACAACCAAATAAAATGATTGTTTTAAAATGTAGCAAAAGTAATGAACTATGTGCATATTCTAGGTATTGTTCAAGACTATTGAAGGTCATTCATACAAGTACCTATAGAAATTGTGCAATAAGCAAACAACAAATATGACAGGGATTAGTTTATTACTAATTCCTGTTTTTTTTACTTTTTAAAGAGGTGGGAATATGTTTGGATTAGATGTTGCAACTTTAACTGCACTGGCACAATTATTATTTAATGGTTTAGCGATTTTAGTTATTTTCTTTTTATATATAAAGGATAGAAATAAAAGACAAAAAGAATATGAAGATGACCGAAAGGCAGAAAGAGAAAGAAATAACAAATTAAGTGAAAATTACAATTCTATGATACAGGATATTATTCAAGGACTTTCAAAAAAGCATTTAACACCAAAAGAAAGTAAAAGTATTGCACAAATAGAGAAGCAAATAACTGATATAATAAATGTTATATTAAAAGAAACCAATGCTTCCAGAGTTTGTATAGTTAGATATCATAATGGAAATAAAGATATGACTGGTAGGTCTTTTTTGAAAATGAGTATGACAAATGAAGTTGTCAATATAGGTGTTACTTCAATGATGGGAGAATTTAAAGATGTGTTTAGGTCTTTGTTGGCTTATTGGTGTCATGAAATTGAAAGTAAGAAATATTGTGTTATAAAGGATGCGGAAGAATTAAAGAATGTAGATATGACAATGTACCAATATTTATCTACAAGAAATATTGAAGCTAAATATGGTACTGGATTAAAAGATAGTTTGGGAAATGTAATTGGTTTTATTTGTATTGAATATTTAAATAAAAATGATTTAGATTTAGATAAAATTAATACAAGTATGACAAAAAATTTCCCTAAAATTGAAGCTTTAGTTTCATTAGATGGAGGTGTTAGTGATGAATTGTAACAGTAATACAGCACCATTGCCAAGCACATCAGGTGAAGGTTGCAATGTAGGTTGCGAACCTAAATCAATTAATGTAGTGTGTAGAAAGATTATTATACCATCAGGGCAAGAAACTTTAGCAGTAGAGGGAGATTTAAATTCTTCATTTAGAGAATTTTTAATTCCATTAGAAACAGAACAAGGTTTTAACTTAGAAGATGCAACATTTGCAATATTAGTTATGAATTCTAATGGAGAACAATATCAAGTTATTATTGACGATACAAACAAAACAATACAAGGAAATTATATAAAAATAAAGTGGAATTTATCTGCTCGAGATACATCAGTAGCAGGAGACTTAAAAGTTTCTATTCAGGCAACAAAGGATGATTTTAGATGGGAAACTTATTATGCTAAATTTAGAGTACAGCCATCTCTTGGAGGAGTGGTTAAGATGCAACCTCCTGTATTGTTACAACAAAAAATTGTAACTCCAACTAATAAGGAACAAATTATATTACCAGATGCTGGATATGATGGATTATCAGTTGTTATAGTACAGGCAGTAGAAGGGGGAGGGACATCATTAACATTAGATGATGTATTTAATAGTATTACAACATCTCATAGCTTAATAAAGAGAGTTGACCCATCTACATCTATGGATATTAGTGGAGAAGAAGTAGAAAATAGAGCTTTAACAAGTCAAGAAATTAATAATATTTTGAATAAATAGGAAGGGATATAAATGGCAGAAAAGAAATATCTTAATGATAATGGGCTATCTTATTTATGGTTAAAATTAAAAGATTTATTTAATGGTAAAGTGGATAAAGTAGAAGGTAAAGGGTTGTCTGAAAGAGACTTTACTCAAGCTTATCAAACTAAATTAGATAGCTTAGAAAATTATGTGTTACCTATTGCCTCAGTAGAAACATTAGGAGGTATTAAAATAGGTGCAGGTTTACAAATTAGTGACCAAGGTGTTCTTAGTGTTACTGGTGGTGGAGTTGCGGATGCTGTTGCTTGGGAAAATGTAACAGATAAACCTACTACTTTAGCAGGATATGGTATTACAGATGTTACTATCTCTGGGCAAATGATAACATTAGGTTCATCTAGTATAACTATTCCAAGTAAAACTAGTGAATTAACAAATGATAGCAACTTTTTAACAAGGATACCTGTAGCCACTTCTAGTGTGTTAGGAGGAATTAAAGTTGGAGCAAACTTACAAGTTGCTGGAGATGGAACTTTATCCGCTTCTAAAGTACCAACATTGCTTAGTGAATTGACAAATGACGTTGGATTTATTACTTCTGTTCCAACAGCAACAGCAGAAACAGCTGGTATAATTAAAGTAGGAACAAATTTATCAATAAGTGGAGATGGGACATTAAGTGTAACAGGTATACCAACAAAAGTAAGTGAGTTACAAAATGATAGTAATTTCCAAACAGATACACAAGTACAATCTAGCATTAATAGTGCTATTAGTAATATTACATCATTTGACTATCAAATTGTTACTAAATTACCACAATCAGGTGTAAAAGGTACAATATATTTAGTACCAAATTCAGGTTCAGGCAATAATTCATATGATGAATATATATGGATACAGCCAGAAGAAGGAGAAGGAAAATTTGAATTTATAGGAACTACTGCTGTTGACTTGACTGGATATGTAAAAGATACAGATTTAGTACCTATAAGCAATGAGGAGATTGATACTATATTAGCATCATAGGAGGTATATTATGCCACAAAAAGATTTTTTAAATAAAGAAGGATTACAATATTTTTATAACGGATTAAAACAAATGAATGTTGCAAGTGCAGATAGGTTATCTACTCCTAGGATGATAAATGGAACCAATTTTAATGGTAGTGCGAATATTACAACAGCAAATTGGGGAACAGCTAGAAATATAGGTATTGTTAATTCTGATGGAACAGGAACAGCAGTGACAACCCCAGTAAATGGTTCGTCTAATATTAATTTAAAATTGCCTAGCACTATTAAGGCTAATATAGACGGAAATGCTAATAGTGCTTCAAAATTGCAAACAGCTAGAACTATTAATGGAGTATCATTTGATGGTAGTGCTAATATAGTTATTCCAGTTCCAACAAAAGTAAGCGAGTTACAAAATGATAGTGGTTACTTAACTACTATTCCTATTGCATCTTCTACCGTATTGGGAGGAATTAAGGTTGGTACAGGATTATCTATATCTAATGGAGTATTAAATGTAGATATAGATGAAATTGTATCAAATAAAATTTTAGAAGATAATAAGAAAAAATACCCTGTAGGTAAAATTATTATGAGTACAACTAACACAAATCCATCAACGTACTTAGGCTTTGGGACATGGGAGCCTTGGGGTTCTGGTAAAGTTCCTGTTGGAGTAGATATAGGAGATAAAGATTTCAATATAGCTGAGAAAACAGGTGGAGAGAAAACACATATATTAACCATAAATGAAATGCCAAGTCATAATCATCAATTGGCATATGATAGTGGTACTGATGCAGGAATTCAAGATAGGGTAGCTTGGAATGGATATGACGAGGCACGTTGGTATAGTAGAACAAGCTCTGTTGGGGGGAATTCTGCACATAACAATATGCAACCATATGTAACATGCTACATGTGGAAAAGGACTGATTAGGGGGGATATAATGAAAAAAAATAAAATGGTTATTTTAGTTGCTGTTACTTTAGGTGTGTTAGCTTATAATTTAATATTTCTTGGTGTGCAACTTAATGATTATAATAAGAGGAAGGCTAGTGGGGATACCCACTGGCTTATGGTTGAGGAAAGAATATTAGACATAGAGAATGAAGTAAATACATTAAAAGATGAATTTAGAATTTTTAATAATATAGAATAATAACATTTAAGGATGTGAGATAATGGAAACTTTAAGTATTATAGTAGTTGCTATTGTAGTAATTGTTGGGTTAGTATTAGCTGGATTAAAATTATATAGTCATATAAAACTAAAAGGATTAAGACAGACTGCAATAGATTTAATTGCACATGCAGAAGAAGCATATGAAAAAGGTAAAAATAACGAAAAATTCCAAGCAGTATTTGATGGAATTTTAAATGCTTTACCAGCACCAGCAAAGGTGTTCCTTAATGAAACAACAATAAATTATTTTATTCAATCAATATTTGATAGTATAAAGGTAGCATTAGATGCCAAGTCAAAGGAAGAAACAACAGATAAAGAATAAAATATTATGGAAGGAGATAGTTGTATGGAAGATAATATTTTTGAAGAAACAGTAGAATTTTCTGAAGAATTATATCAAAAGAACATAAAAGAAAATACATTTGAAGTTGAGTACGAGGCAGGTGAAGACAATGCAAATAACTAATGTCACTTGTCCTGTATCAAAATATTCTATAAAATGTCCAGATGTTACAGAAAAGGATGGGATTGCAGTTCATAATACTGCAAATGATGCAAGTGCTATGTCAGAAGTGTCTTATATGTTAGGAAATAATAATAAGGTTTCATTTCATGCAGCAGTAGATAACTATAGAGTTGTAACAGGGTTGCCATTCGATAGAAGTTGTTATGCAGCAGGAGATGGCAGATATGGAAGCGGAAATGCTCATAAAATTAATATTGAAATTTGTTATAGTAAATCTGGTGGAGAATGTTTTGATGAGGCTGAAGATTTAGCAGCTTGTTATATAGCTTATTTATTAAAGCAATATGGTTGGGGTATTGAAAGAGTATATAAACACCAAGATTTTAGTGGAAAATATTGCCCACATAGAACATTAGATTTAGGTTGGGAAAGATTTTTAAATAAAATAAGAACATATCTAGGTGTACAAAATACACCAGTAGAAGATAATAAAGATTATAGTGGAGGAAGTGATGAACCAGTGAGAAAATATGTGAATGGTAGTACTATAGAAAATATTTATGCAGATACATCACTAACTAAGAAAATTGGATATTTAAGTCCAAGAGAAACTTGTGATTGTTTCGGTATATTTAACAACAGACCAATGGTTAGATATAAAGTGGATGGTACATCTAATTACAAGATAGGTTTCGCAAAATGGATTGGAGGAGTGAAATAATTTATCCAGAAAGGAGAAAATATGAATAGCAGAGATAATTCAGATAATTATATATGTAGAGCTGTTACAGAAAATCCAGGATATATTCAAGTTAAATTTAGAGTTCCTGAAAATGTAGAAATTGTAGCAGGAGAGATATTCGTTCCAAATGTATTAGATTTAGAACTAGGATATGGAAATTGGGATGTTTATGCACCAGAAGTAATAGAAGACGAAACAGATATTCCAGCGATTATTTTAAATAATTCATTTGAAACATTAGTAGATGGAAGAAGACCATCAGGAAATCCTGACTATACTCAATATATTTATAGAGAAGGAGAAACTATTACAGGTATGCTGTTATTACCTGAGTTAAAATTTGAATTAAGCCCAGATAATTTAAGTAATTTAGAAGAATTCAAAGATGCTATGAATGGAGATATAACTAATACTTATTTATATCCTGATTTAGGGACTAGTAGTTTAAAGTGGACAGCTGATATTGAAGAAGTAGAAACAAAAGTATATCTAGTTATAGAAGCTTTAAAATGGTTTAGATTAGGTGGGCTTTTTGGCGGAGATTTTGCTCAAACAATGGTTGTTAGGGTTAAAAATAATGATATGTTAGGAGCTCCAGCAATTACATCATTTACTATTACTCCTGAAGAAGGATTATTAGAAGGAAATGCAAATGTAGAAGTTGGAGCAGTTGTAGCTAATATGGCTGCACAAGGTGGTACGGAACCATATAATTATGTATTTAATGATGGTGCTATGGGTATAGATAACGCTTCATTTGAGATAGAAGGCACTACAATTAAAGTTAAAGATAATCCATTAACAACTAAAGACTATAAGATATCTGTAAAAGTAACTGATAGTGAACAGAAAACAAGAACATCTAATGCTACTATAAGTGTATCAGCTCCAGAAATTACTGGTGTAACAGTTCAGGCATTTGGTAATTTAACTACACCAGTAAATGTTGATAGTAAAGTTGCTGATATAATTGTAGATGGTGGAATAGCCCCTTATAGTTATAGTTTAGCTTCAGGTGTTGGCGATAATGATTTGTTCAAAATTTATGAAGCAACAGTAGAAGTTAAAACTCAAATTACAGAACCTAAAGTTTATAATATCACAGTAACAGCTACTGATAAAAATGGAAAAACTAAAGATGGTTCGCTAGCATTATCTGTAAGTTCTCCAGAAATTACTTCAATTAGAGGAGATTTGGCTCCTAATTTAAGTGTTGGAAATAGCAATGTTTCAAGTGGTGCAACAGTATTAACTATGACAGCAGAAGGTGGAACTGCTCCGATTACATTTGAATTTAAAGAAAATGGTGGAGAAAGTGCAGATAATGGATTATTTGTGATTGATGGTAATAAAGTAAATGTGGGTAGTAGTCCTTTAACAGAAGCAAAGGAATATCAAATTTATATAGAAGCAAAAGATACTTATAATAATATATTTGATGAAGGATTTGACATTCCTGTATTAGACCCAGAGATTACTAATATTCAAGCTGATGTTACACCTGAATTACAAGTAGGAGATGAAAATGTTGCTAGTGGAGCTACTATTTTAACTATGAATGCTGAGGGTGGTACAGCTCCATTTGTATATACTTTAGAGGAGAACGCAGAGGCAGGAGCAGATAATGCAAGTTTTGTAATAGTAGATAACAAAGTAAATGTTGGAAGTAATGCATTAACAGAAGCAAAAACTTATAAAATATATGTAAAGGTTACTGACAGTAAATCCAAAACATTTGTTGAAGGATTTGACATTCC
>NFYZ01008598.1_pt1 | contig 15738 bp, 18 predicted proteins | sample 1092561 | NCBI WGS metagenome assembly NFYZ01 (sample SAMN03609887, study PRJNA323583) | gut metagenome | isolation source: feces | host: Rattus norvegicus | place: Malaysia | collected 2013 | reverse complement strand
AATACGTTCTTTAATTAGTGGATTGTTCTATGGAATGAAGACCACTGAAGACATAGTCCTTAAGCAATCAGGGGCATCTCATCAATTGGAAGGCACTACGATACAACAAAAAGTAGAAGACAAACGGGTGTCTAAGGCATTACTTCGTGGTGAATTAACTCAAGAGGTGGAAGAATTACGTTATCGTACATATAATGTCGATCGAGAAGCCAAGAATTATGAGTATTATACACCGATATTGGCGATGCGTCGTGATAAGATGGATACAAAATTCGTAAAATATTGGAACGATGATAATCTTGAAGTAATAACCATACAGCCTAACGAAATAAGTGATGACGGTATTAACAGCATCGATGCTGATGACGAAGGCGTATATAAGGGTTATGAATTGTTTAAAAATAAACATAATTACAGTATAAAGCTGACGAGAGGGGATTTTACCCCAAGATATTATATCGAAGAATATATCAGCCGTGTTGTAGTCCGTAGAATCGATGATGAATATTCAATGCTCGACTTATATATATCGAAATATCCGAATGATAAAGATTTCAAATCAAAAGGTCTTATTAGAGAAATAGAAAAGATTAAAACTGAAAGACTAAGATCTGACATAATCGATATAAATACCCTATCATTTATTACAAACCACGCATTCAAGTACGATAATATGTTTGAATTCGAGTTTGATAACCTTCGATTAGCATATGTTAATGAATATGATGGCTTCTATGTGATTAGTTTCAAATCTCGAAACGTTAAACGAGGATGTGACTTGATGAAAAAGTATTATAGTAAATCAATGGATGATAAATATAAGACGAATGCCAAAAAGGAAATCATATTAAATCCATTCGACATTACCGACAATTCAAAGGTATATAAATGTGAACATTGTGGAAAGGAAATAAAATACGATACTGATGAAATCGATTATATGCCTATATTCCAGCCAAGGGACATATTCGATGAAGAACAATGTAATAAAATTTCGCCGACAGAATATTTGGATGCCCAAATTTGTGAACAAACTTTTGGTGTTGTTTTATGCCACGATTGTCTTAAAAAATATATGGAAAATAATAAAAACAAAAATAATCACCACGAATAAACCAATGGACGATAAAAAATATGCCTTTCTAATGATAAGTTTCGACACCCCGGAATTTGTCAAAGACCTTCAAAACAAGATACCTGAAGATGAACTCTATACTGATGATGACAGTACGCATGATTATGGGCTTGAGAAAGAGACACACGTCACTTTAGTTCCTTGCCTTGATAACGATACTGATATTAACAGTTTAAAAAAACACCTTAAAGAAATATCACGATATAAGACGATTCTAACGAATATATCGCTTTTCAAAAATGATGACTATGACGTGTTAAAATGCGATGCACAATCAGTACTGTTGAAAGACACAAACAAAAATATTACGGAAGAGTTTCCGACACATTCCGATTTTAAGGATTATCACCCGCATTTAACGATAGCTTATTTAAAAAGTGGAATGGGCGATAAATATGTAAAAGATTGCCTGATGCCTTTAGTAATATTAGAGCCTAAAAGTTTCCTATATAGCTTTTACGATAAAAAAGGTAATTTTAAACAAATATCATTCACTGATTGATTTTTAAACTCTTGTTCGTTATAATAATTTTATAAAACATTAAGTTATTTACAATGGGTATATTAGACCAGTACAAAAAACAGTTGGAAGAAGACAGAAAAAATGAAAATGATAATTTCAGCGAAGATTTCAATATCGAAGTAGATGAAGACTATAAAGAGCAATACAAAAAAGAACTCCATAAGCAAAGGGCAGACATTTTCGATAACGAAAAACAGTATACTGAGCGCATAAATAATACCTTGGTCAGATTACACGAGAATGAAAAAAGTGCCAATTTAATCAAGAATGAAGACGTTGACCGTATTATAGTTAAACATTTCTATTGTCCAGAATGTGGTAAAGAATTAGTGAGTAAGGCACCTCCAATGTTTAATCCTTTTACGATGGAACGTATCTGTTTACATGAATGTCAATGTGGAAAGAGATATAATCTTGATTATGCCTATCCTAGATTTGTCTTGATAAACAAAGAAGGGCAGGAAATAAACGCTTATGGTATTTAAAAGGTATGAGAATTGCAATAGATTTAAATGATGTCGTCAGAGATTATACGAATCAATTTATTAAATGTTATCAAAAATTGATTGATCCTTCTTTCGACATTACCGAGGAAAAAGTTACTGATTTTGATTTCTTTAATATTTTCCCATTTCCTGATCAAGAAGGAGATACCGATAAAGATTTGTATTACCGTTTTAAATACGAGGATGCGGCATATGATTTATTTGGTCGTGCTGAAGTAATGGATAAAAAAATACCTTCCGAAATGTCATTATGGCTACAAAATACACTTAGAAATTTTGAATATAACAAGATACCGGAAGTATTATTCGTAAGTCCCTTTGAGATGAATTTGAGTATCCAATCTACTTTATCATTTTTGGCACGAATAGGAACTCGGGTACGTGAAGTATATTTCCCTACTGATAGTATGACTATATGGGATAGATGTGATTTGTTGATCACAGCGAATCCGAAACTGATAGAAAATGTACCAGAGGGGAAGAAAGTTTTTAAGATAAATGCCCCTTATAATAAAAATACAAAAGCTGATTATACATACGATAATTTAATCGATGTAATACATGATGAAAATAATGTCTTATCTGATATAATAGAGAACTATGGAGACACTAACGTTTAATAACATATCATACGCCATCAATCTTGAAAAGTTAATGGAATGGGTAAATTCACCTGTCGATGGCGATAGTAATCAACTACAATCGACAGTTACTGAAGTATGGGCTAAGCCAGAAGGAGAATATGTCAATGATGACGGTGAGATAAATGATGAACTCGACCTTATAACCAAGGAGATGACCGATGTTAAGTCAGACAATTCGATGTTGACTGCCAAATTTGAATTAATAAAGGACATACTTAATGTCATTTTGGAAATCAACTATAATCCTGATGGCTCATTGAAATTAACTGACAGTCTTACGTTAAGTGAAGTATTATGTCTGAATACATTAATTAAAGAAGGAATAATTTACGAAATAGATTAAAATGAACAATAATGTTATTGATAGAATAGATAAAGCTATCTCCGATCTTAAAAATAACAGATTCACAATATATTTTTTCGTTGCTGATTGTAAAAATGTCCCTAACAGCAGTATGGAATATATCTACGAGATGGCAAAAACCTTCCGAGATAAAGGTTATAACGTCACAATGCTTTATCAATTGGATAATGAGTATAACGATAAAGAACTCGATGAATTAAAACGTAAAGAGAAATTCATAGATGAAAATAGAATATTTACTGGTGTAAGAGAATGGATGGGAGATGATTATGCCAATATCCCGCATTTGAATATCTCAAAAGGTAATTGGTCAGTATCACCTTCGGATTATCTGTTTATTCCTGAGGCATTCTCTTCGTTGATGTATCAGACATACAAACTTAATGCCCCTTGCCGTCGTTATGTGATTCTCCAAAATTATAATTACGTTACTGATTTTATTCCACTCGGGGTAGAATGGAAAAACTATGGAATATATGATGTCTTGGCTTCGACGGATAAATTGGCGAAGACAATACAATCTGTTTTCCCTTACGTTAGGACAAAAGTGATATCTCCATTCATTAATGAATGTTACCGGAAACCATTGAAACCTCATAAACTTTGTGTAAATATTATATCGAAGAAACAAAGTGATGTTAACCGTTTAATAAAGACATTCTATTGGAAATATCCAGTTTATAAATTTATTTCGTTTAGAGATGTCAGAAACCTAAGCCGTGAAGATTATTGCGAAGCCCTTAAAGAAGGAGCGATCACCGTATGGATAGATGATGACACTGAATTCGGACATACACCTTTGCAAGCAATGCATTGTGGTAATATCGTGATTGGAAAAATACCAGAAACTATTCCAGAATGGATGCAGGATGAAGAAGGTATTATTAATAATGGCTTTTGGACATATAATCGAGAAGCAATACCTGATGTTTTAGCGAAAGTAATAGCCTCTTGGATGCAGGATGAAATTCCTTCTGAATTAACAGACAGCGTTGATGAGACCGTTAAGAAATATACTCGTAAAGAGTGGGATGTAAAGCTCACAAGTTTTATCAAAGGAGCAGTTAACGAGAGGATCAATGAATTTAAAATGATAAAAGACGGCGAAATCAATAATAACGATAACATGATAAACAAATAATGGATATTACTGTAATTTTACCAATACATAAATTAGAGAACGAAGACTTCGATTATTTGAGAAAGTCTTTAACAAGTTATCTTAATAATCAAACTTCATATTCACACGGTAAATTGAAGTTAATGATTATTGCTTCGCAAGAAGCACAACAGACAGTTACAACAATAACTAATTCGGTAATGTCCGGAAACGAAAACAATTATTCGATTGTTATTAATGACGGTGATACTGATTTCTGTTCACAAATTAATACGGCGGTTAAATTAATAGATACAGAATTTTTCTCCATTCTCGAAATGGATGACGAATATAGTTCTAAATGGTTTAATATGGCATATGAATGGTACGAGACAGAAGCCAGTGCGAGTGTCTTCTTACCGATTAATGTACAATATAACGAAGACCACACAAAGTGGCAATTTGGAAACGAATTGGTATGGGCGAGTTCATTCTCGAATGAATTAGGGGTTATTGATTTTGAATGCCTTGATAATTGTTCTACTTTTAATTTAACTGGAGGTATTTTTAATACGTCTGATTTCATAAAGGTAGGAGGTTTAAAGTCATCGATAAAGATTGCATTTAATTATGAATTTTTATTGAGAGCAACTGACAAAAAACTTAAAGTCATTGTAGTGCCAAAAGAAGGTTATAAACATTTAATAGGCCGAAACGGTAGTCTTACTTCTGAATATGAGAAAACAATCAGTGATAAAGATGTCAAGAAATGGTTCGAGTTAGCTAAGTGTGAATACCCTTATGTAAAAGACAGAAAGAAAAAAATCATTAGCGACGATAAAAAGGAAATACTAAAATAAAATAATAACAGCCTCTATGGATGGAAGAAACAATATCAAATGCGCCTAAGAAAAGAGGTCGCAAACCATCGAAGAAGAGAAAAGGTTACTTTTATGAAGAACAGGAAGAGGCATTTATTAAATATGTTACAAGTGAAAATCAATCCGAGAGAGATAGAATTTTCCGAGATAAACTTTATCCTGCCTTTACTAAGATGATCGAATCTATCATTAGGAGATATGAATTATTCACTCCTAATGAGGACTTCGAAGACACTTTTTGTGACACAATGTCATTCTTAATCACGAAGGTTAATAATTTTGATCCGACAAAAGGTTATAAGGTATATTCATATTGTGGTACTGTTTGTAAAAATTATCTCATATATAAAAGAACCCAAATGATGAAACAAATGCAGAGACAATCATCATATGATATGATTTTTACAAATGGCGATAAAGATAACCGTTCTAACGACACGACAAAAATCGACACGATGTTTTTTAACAACGAATTAATTGATGCGACAATAAAGGAAATCAAAAGGATCATTGATATTAAGAATCCGATATTAAAGCCTACCGAAAATGAAATCACTGTCGGTTATTGTCTTATCGAGATATTAACTAATTGGGAAGAAATCTTTAAACAAGTGTCGAGTAAAAAATTCAATAAGACCTCTTTCTTATATTTCGTTAAAGAATATACCAGATTAGAAACAAAGGATATACGTGAAGCGATGAAACGATACAAGGAACTTTACTTTTTTACCAAGCAAAAATTATTGAAATGATACTTATCTATTAAATAATAATAAGTAATTATGGCAGCAGTCAAAAAAAGATACAAATTAAGACTTAATTCGCTCGATAAGATAGAGGAATTATTACAAGAGTTATATAATGAAGCTGATAAAAATATCGTTGAAATACAAAATCAGATGAATAAACTGTCTAATTCGGTTGCGTTAAACGATGAAATTATGGATTCAAAAACCAAGTATGCTAAGGCGATGAATGATTTCATAACTAATAAGGATAAGGCGATAGGTCGAAAATTGGATATAGCAAAATTAATGACCGAGATTCATAAATTTAATGGTGACGTTAGAAAAATGGTAGATAATGAAGAATCCGTCGGAAATTGGGAAGATTTGAAAGATGTCGTTGAGTCGACCACTAATGACGACAATAATCAAGAAACCGTTGAGACTGACAGTTATTCCATCAATAAACATTCATAATTAGATAATGGCAAATTTAAAACAAGTTAAGAGCGAATCACTGGCATTAATAGATGCCGTGATGTCAATATTAGATAAATATCCAGATCTGAGTAATGGAAACACTTATCTTTCTGTAAATACTTCAACAAATCCCTTTGAATTCCTGATGGACTGTTTCAAAGGGACTGTTGGTTATGATGTGTTGATAAATATTATATCGACTTTTATTTCGACAGAACTACCTGCCTTGGAAGTTGCCGTAAAAGGTGTATTACTTACTAATATAAAGAATCTATTAACTTGTTCACTGAACCCATTCATCACAGATGATATATTAAGGGAAGGAATTGTATTCGACCTTTCACAAATAGATATTACCGATAAATTAAGATATTCGCCTATAAGTCAAAAAGGAAAATATTATTACTTTGGTTGCAATAAATGTGAAACTGCAATGGATATCAGAGATACTTGCACGAAAAAAAGTAATCTATTTAAAAACACGTTAGGTGGATTCGTACCGACATATACGAATAGTGAGAGTGAAGATTCTGATTTTGATTGTCTTCTCTGGTACATGAAGAACCGAGCAACAAAACGTGAAGTATGGTCAAGAGATCCTAATGAAGAACCTAAGACAGTAGCCGAAAAAGAAAATAAAAAAGACGGGATTGTAACCCTTGAATTTAATGAAAGTTCACGTTCGATTAAAAATGCCGAAGGACAACCGTCATTTCTTCAGACACCATATTTGAATGTATTGCACGTATTTATAGGCAATGCTCAAGAAATAATGGGTAATAATTATAAGTCCTATGAGAATGAATTATCTGACATTGAAAGACAATTGAAAGAAATAAATAAGGAAATAGATAAAGGTCAAAAATTGATTAATAAGGTTGATGATAATTTAGCTAAAATAGATGAACAATTAAAAAATAACGAGATAGAATACGATGATTACCGACGACAATATGGATTATTATCCGATAAATTGACTAAGTATGAAAATAATATGGACAATCTCGAAGGTGAAAGACGTATTCTATACGAGAAAAAAGCCAAATCATTACAAAAATTGAAAAATGCCTCACAGGATAAGGTGTATCGTAAAATCGATACGAATTATTATTATCAAAAGACATTAATTGAATTCAATACTGATTATGTTAATTCTTTACGATTATTCGATAGTAAAGTTGTTGCAGCAAGGTTAATTGATAGTCTAACAGGTTTATTATCGATAGACCTCGATTTGTCTTATAAGCAATTATTAATACGTAATGAAATCAATAAAATGGTTTCGGCTGTCATCGAAAGTGACGATGTTGTGGTAAACGATTGTTTCTTCTCATTCTCTAATAATGAATATAATTCAATGTTGCAGAAAAGCGAGTATAATAAAATGGGGTTATATTCATCTGATGGTACAAATACTTCAGGAGTTACAATAGATGCTGATAGCTTGTTACAGCAGTTAAATGGAATAGATGCTTCAGCAACAAAAGAAGAAATCAATACTATAATTAAAGGAAGCATCACTGAATTGAGCAAACAATTATCAAAAGTCGATTATCTTGAGACTGATCAGTTAAATTTCGGTTTGCAAATAAATTTCATCGAAAAACTGATGAATAACCTCGCTAATGTAATTGTTCAATCTATATTATCACCAAAGGTGTATCTGTTAATATTAATAAATCTAAAGTTACTCGGACAAGATGTAAATTTTAACCTTGAAGGATTCATTGAAAAATTTAAGCAGCTTATTACAAGTTTACTTAGGGCAATAAGAGATTACTTGATTAACTATCTTGTCGATAAATTTAAGCCAATATTATCTGATTTAGTAAAGGAAATTGCCATTAGAATGAATATTGAACAAGCCCAATATTATGCAAGATTGCTTAAAAAATTAATTGATTGCATTAAGAGTAAAGGTAGTGGTATGGACTTCAATATTGATAATGTCGATTATGCCGATATATATCAACAAGAAGCTGAAAATAATACAGATAAATGTTAAGTACATATGAGTTGGATTGAAAGCATCGCTAACGGGATAAGCAAAGCCTTAAAATCAGTTAGACCTGCATTACCGGCAATACCGGCATTATTATTAATATGTGAGCTTAAAAGAAGACCAGGATTAAGTGCGATTGCTTTGACTAGTGCAATTATTAGTCGCTTAAATGAAGCCGGTATAACGACAGGAGTAAACGAAGATGGTTCTGAGAATAAAATAAATAAATTTGTCAGAATAATGTGCGAGGAAATGGTAAATGAAATTAAAGATAATGCCGTCGTTAATGCTGTCATAGAACCTGGTAGTGTAATTACCACGGGTACAGGAGCAAATGCCGGAGGCCCGGTTACTGTTATATCGACAAATACGATGGTTTCACAATTATCAGGATTAATTAGGTAACATTATGACCAAGAATTATAATATATTAAGTACATCCGAATTGAAGGATGAGATACAGAAATTGACCGAAAATTTTAATAATGCAAAAGAGGAATTATCTAAGAATTATAAAATAATGGGTGATTGCTCTAAAGCATATGAAGAAATAACGTCGATAATAAATAAAAGGGAGGGTAAAATAAATGAATAATATAATTCGTTTCTGTGAAGTATTAAGTGTCGTCGACGATAAAGCAGGACTTCGTATCAAAGTTCGTCTAGAACCTGAAGACGCTAACTGTAAATATATTGATGATTTACCTTATTGTTTTCCTCTATTACCAAAATTAATCCATATTAATCCGAAGGTCGGTGAATGCGTAATGGTAATATTAACCGACACAGATTCTCCAAAAGGAAATCGTCTATTTATTGGCCCTGTTATTTCTCAACAATATGGATTAAACTATGAACCCTTTCGATTTCAATCAAGGGCATTACTTAATGGAAATAACTATGCGAAGCCATTACCAGATCCAATAATGAACGCCGATAATGACGGTTCATATCCTGATAGAGAAGATATTGCTTTACAAGGAAGGCAAAATGCCGATGTAATATTAAAAGATAATGAAGTCAGAATACGCTGTGGCTTCAAACGTTACCCGAGTGGAAAGCCTGAAGATACATTATTATTCAATCGTGATAATCTGTCATATATACAGATGAAATATAAAAAGATGCAAGATGAAAAAAATAAAGAATATTCATCTTGTATAAATGTGGTTGCTGATAAAATTAATTTATTATCGCATAATTCAAAGACAGTGTTTAATTTAAATAACCCAAAGGATCTCATTACTGATGATGAACAGTTAAATATTGAAAAAAATGCCCATCCTATGATATATGGCGACGAACTGATTGATTTCCTCAAAAAATTAATAGAAGTCATTAAAACGCATACACACTCTTTCCCTATGGATCCTCCATGTTTTAATGAACCTAAAACAAAAGTATTAAATACCGATTTAGATACGATGTTATCGAAATCGATAAAGTTCAATTAATATTACGGATAATTGCTTATACATCAGCGATTATCCTATTTTTTATAATATTTATAGTAAAAGTCTTTTTAACATGGCAATAGTAACAAGAACTTATATTGAAAAGTGTAATACCATTGTTAAGGATAATCACGCCAATTTATCATTAAATCCAATAATGGAAATAAACTATGGCAACATGTTATCCCGTGGTATTATATATTTCGATCATACTAAGGTAAAAAAAATGGTCGAAGATAAAACATATACTGATATCAATAAACTAAAACATATATTGCATATTACCAATTCCTCATCTATTATTGACAAGAATATAAACAGATGCGGAATGGATTCACAAATCAATGGACACAAACAAAGAGCTGCTTCCTTTGATCTGATATTTTTTTTAATTCCTAATGAGTGGGATAATGGAAAAGGCTTTGATTATGTAATGGATGTATACAATGGAAACCATCGTGGTATTAGTACTGATGGTTCTAATTGGTATAAATTTCGTAACCATTTCAGATGGTCAGAAGAAGGAATTTATTCAACCGAAACCTTATCAAAGGAACTTGATTTGGCAACTTCGCCAAAAGGAAACTTATCGGATAAAATCATAGGCTTCCAGCATTTTGACTACGGTAATGAGAATATTGAACTCGATATTACGTGTACGATGAATAAATTTATCACCGGTGAGCTTAATAATTATGGTATCGGAATTGCATATGCACCATCTTTCGAAGATTTAAAAACAGGTATTTCACAGTATACGGGATTTTTTACCAATCATACTCATAGTTTTTTTGAACCATATGTGGAAACAATATATGATGACATCATTAACGACGATCGGTCAAATTTCTACCTTGATAAAGATAACAAATTATATTTCTATAGCATTATTGGCGGCAAATATACAAATTTAGATGAATATCCGATATGTACAATTGACGATAAACAGTATGAAGTAAAACAAGCGACTAAGGGGATATACTATGTCGAAATTAATTTATCCTCAGATGATTATGAGTTTGACACGATGCTATATGACAATTGGTCTAATTTAAAGTATAGAGGTCATCAATTCAAAGACATTGAATTACAATTCGTTACTAAGTCAAGTGATAAATATTTCAATTTAGGACTTCCGTATAATGATGATAATTCAAATGATGAAATCGTGCCATCATTATATGGCATCGGAGTTAATGAGAAAATTCCACGTGGAGATATACGAAAAGTAAATGTCGAATGTAAAATACCTTATAGCAGTAGGCAAATGAAAGCTGTTGATGGACTTGAATATCGACTCTATGTAAACGAAGGCACTGAAGAATATAACGTAATTGATTGGCAAAAAGTCGAAATCGGTTATAATGAAAATTATTTTTTAATCAATACGGATGAATTAATTCCTCATAGATATTTTATCGATATTAAGGTAAAACGAAATATGGAAGAACTACTTTATAAAAAATTATTGCAATTCGACATTGCCAGTATTACTAATAATAAAAAAGTCTAAGATAAATAAAGATGATAAAGTTAAACGAAAACGATTACAAAAATATTATAGAAAATTGTGTCAGAAGGCTTATCACAGAAGAAATGTATGATGATAATGAAGAAATGACACCTTTTGAAAAATATGCTCAAGATTATCCGGATGAGAATTTTAATGTCGAAAATATGGATAGGGATGAACTTGCTGAATGGTGTCTGAATAATGATTTTCTCTATATCTTTAATCCATTCGGAAGATGGAGGATATCTGGAGCGAATTCAAGTGAGATCCAAGAGGATATTGCAAACGACATCAGAAATTGTGCATATATAGAAAAGACGCACGAAATGGATTGGTTAATAGAGGATAAGAAAAACTTATTTGGCTATCGTGCGCACATTGCAGTATTCAAATTACATAATACAAAGGATGGCGATTATTATGTAATATATGAAGAATAATAATAAAGGTAGTGAAAAACATTCACTACCTTATTTGTATTTAATTATACGATAAGGTTTATTCTGTCTTTGCATAATATCTATCATATGTTTTGTCCCTTTACTTTCACCATTCCAAAAAGCTATTAGAGAGTCAGCATTTTCAGACATTACTACATTTCTTCTATAACCGGCAGATTTACCATATTTATCCCAATCAGCGGGATAACAATAAAGTTGCAAATTGTGGTTAACTGCAAAACGTTCGCCCAATTCATCTGCCCCTTTTGCGTGACCCGAAACGATTTCAACCTTATGTGTTTTTAATTTTTTAGATAAAATTTTTAGGCATTTATCGTCTAATAGTTTATAATCGTTAAAATCACGACCTCCAGCAATAATCACTTTAAATATTATTTTCTTTTCTTCCATTTTTAACTTTTAGCGAATAAATCATTTATTTCTTCTATCCATTGATTTCTTACTGCTGATTTGTATGCTCCTTGATGATTTACAATAAAATCGGTCTTGTCCTTACAACTTCTTGCGACCTTTATACATCTGTCTTTATTGTTCCAATAGCCATTCTTGTGTATTTTCTTATCAAGGATACCAAATTCATCAAACCAATCATTTGTAAGACAGACATAATAACATTGATAGTTAGCTTTCCTTAACTCATTTTTATAGAGATAATTTTTACAAAAATCTTTACATCGTTCGTAAGTCCATATTTTATTCGAACCAATAGATCCACTAAATTCCCCTGTCTTTGCAATATTTAATACATTCCATCCCTTTTCTTTATAAAAGTTTAACCAATCATCTTCCTTAATTAAGCTTTCTTTTGCGTTTAATTCATATTCTTTAATAATTGGAGAAGGAATATTAATGTTTTTATGTTTACAAAACATATATAGTCCGTCATATGTTATACGACCATCAGAATGTTTACGACCTCTTCGATGAGACATATCACGTTCGTGTAGATTTATTGTCTGACCTACATAACATGTATTATAGTCTTTGATTTCATATACATAAATAAGATGATTTTTATTTTTCTCTTCATTAAACCTTTTATCTTCTTTGATGAAAAGATTATCATCCAAATAAGTTATGTAATTATTTTTCAATGCCGCATTATAACCACTTTTACAATGTTTTCTGAACTCTTTCTTGGTCTTATATTTTGAAGCCTCTTTAATGAGATTATCAAGGTTATTCCAATAACCTACAACTTTATTCTTCAAGGGAAATACTTCATACAACCAATCGTTTCTTTTTAGCCCCGTATAGCAGCCATAACAATGTTTCTGCAACTCAGTGATAGTATTATATTTCTTGGCTTCGGCAATACAATTTTCTTTATTATTCCAATAATTAATTTCTCTCATTATTTTATTTCGGATATTTTAAATCGGTGAAACCATTCTTTTTAATTGAATTATAACAACCCCCAAACCTTTTAATTAATTCTTTCGTATTTTTGCAAGAATTGAAAGCCTTCTTACAATTCTCATAATTGTCCCAATAATGGTCAGAACGTTTTGAATATTCGAAAAAGTCCATTAGCCATCCATTTTTCCTACTGGCGTTATAGGCACTTTGATTTTTGACCTTAAATTCCGTTATATTTCGATATTTTGAAGCTTCCATTTTACACGCTTCATAATTCCATTTGCACACCGCACCAAGTGAGCCTTTATTGACACCCGTGACAGCCTTATTTAAAGGTCGCCACCCCTTATTGATATATTCCTTTAAATAAAAATCCTCATAATACTGACTTTCGAATGCTGTAAGATTTTCCTTAAAAATTACATATGGGGGAATTTCTATTCCCTTATCAATGCAGTATTTATATACAGTGTCGTTATTATCACTAATATGTTGTTGATGCCTTCTTTTTAAATTATTTGTTCTTCCGACATAAAATGTATTATAATCTACGAACAAATAAACGTATACAAGATGTATCTTTTCGTTATATGAATGATACAATATTGTCTTATCATATAATTTATTTATTTCATCTTTCCAACCATTTTTAATTGCACAATAATAAGCACCGTAACATTTAAGTTGAAACTCTTTAAGATTCCGATATTTCTTTGCTTCGGCGAAACAAACCTCTTTGTTATTCCAATAACCGTTAGGTTTTCTCTTCTTGAAATCAGGATAACAATCGTTTTCCCATCCGTGTTTCAACACGGAAGCATAACAACCATTACTCTTATCTTTTAATTCATTCATCGAATAGTATTTTTTGGCTTCCTCGATGCAATGTGTCTTAATATTCCAATACCCTTTCGTTTTCTTTCCGGTGTAATTCATTTAAATCATTAATTAAATAATTAATATCGTAATAAAAATTGTTATTATATATGTCATTAAATTTAGTTAATTCTTCTATCGTAATCTTGTCATCAATAAAATAAAGGATTTTAATATTATGTTTATTACATAGTGTATACTTATTTTTATCTCTACTAATAATTGATTTAAAAAGATTCCTTTTTTCTATACCGTCACATTTGCCATTAAAATACACTTGGCGATAATGTTGTTCACCTTGACATTCTATTGCAATGTTGTACTTTGGTAAATAAAAATCCAGACTCTGTTTTCCTAACCAATCAAATCTCTTTTGGGTTTCAAAAACTAACGTCTGTTTTTGCAGTGCATTCATAACGATGCTTTCTAATCGGGATAATTTACATTTAGGACATCCTTGACCGCATAATAATTTATTTGGTGTTTTGCAAAACTCTCCGTGTTTAGGACATATTAAAGTTACTGGTGTTTTTGCGTTGATATAATAAACCTTATCATATAATAATTTATTGCCAAATAATGTATACAGTTCAGAAATAAAAGTTTCATTTGTCTTAATATGATTTGCACAATACGGACAACCACTCCCTTTATTTACCACATTATCATATATGGCGTAATAAGTATGTCCACACTTATTACATCTTAATGCTAATTTTTCTTTATATCTTGGTAAAATATCATTAAGTAGAGTTATGGAATCTCCATGTACTCTCTTTATATTTTCTTTAACTTCTAAAATCGTTCTCTTCATAATAAGGTAAATATACTAAAAATTTTTATTATAAAAGCAATAACTATGTTAAATAAAAAAAAAAAGACACTACATCGAGTAGTGTCTTTCCGTTAGACTAAGCTTTATTTGATAAATTATCTCAACTCATTTGGGTTCCAATAAACCAATCCATCAACTTTGATAGCTCCATAATAACGATTATTTACTAATTTCTTAGCATATCTCGTACAAATTCCCTTTACAGGAGCAAAGTTGAATGGATTGTACATAGTTGGAGTCAAAGCCATTGGAATATATGGTGCGTAGATATAACCTGTATCCAACAAGCTTGTACCGTGGTGTCCCATAATCAAAGACCAATGAGGTGCGTATGGGTCAACGATAACCTGATAACGTCCTTGCAAAGAACCGATCTTCTCAATACCCATATTGTATTGATCACTTTCAGCAGATGCGTCAGTTACGTGGAAATACTCAAGGTCATTTAATACAGCAGAAATTTCAGCAGATACTACGATGAAGTTTGCTCCACCACGCAATGTAGCCTTTTGAATCTGTGCTGAGATTTGGTTGATTTTTGTCATCAATGTTTGATTCCAATCCTTCTGTGTATAAACAGTTGATGTTGTAGCCAAACGTTGCCATCCGTTATAGTCCCAACGTGCTTGCCAAGGTGCAGCCTTACGTAAGTCACGGAGAATTTCACGGTCGATCTCAGCAGCAATCTGTTCTGAAAGAATAGCAGTCAACTCAGCTTCTGCATCTATATTATGAAAAGCGGATACGTCCTGAGCGAGTTCAGGTGACCAAGTAGCTCTCAACTTTCTTTCTTCAACGGATACTGTTTCTGAAGTAAGTTGGAATGAAACTTCACCCATTTCAGTTTCCAATTCGAGTGAGTCATACTGTGCCCAAGCAAT
>NFYZ01010618.1_pt1 | contig 15744 bp, 20 predicted proteins | sample 1092561 | NCBI WGS metagenome assembly NFYZ01 (sample SAMN03609887, study PRJNA323583) | gut metagenome | isolation source: feces | host: Rattus norvegicus | place: Malaysia | collected 2013 | reverse complement strand
TAACGCAAAGATACACCTAAAAATTTAAATAAAAAAATATATTCTATATAAATTTAATATAAATAAGAAAAATATTTTTGATGTAACGAAACGATTATATTATTGATGATGTATTTAATAAAATAGAAGAACTTAAAAATAAACAAGAAAATTAAGCAATTTAATAATTAAGATATATAAATAAAAGTAATTTTTGATTAAATAAGATTTATGACAACAAAGAAATTAACGATTGAACAGAAGTATAAAAGTATGACAGAAGTTGAACATATCCTCCAGAAATCTGGTATGTGGATCGGTTCAATTAATAAAGAAGATAAGAATTTATATGTTTATGACAATGATAACTGTAAGATGATTATGAAAACAGTCTCATATATTCCTGCGGTTTTAAAGTTAGTAGATGAGATTATTTCAAATTCAGTAGACGAATATAGAAGAATTGATAATTTAGGACTTACAAATCTTGATGTGAAAATTGATACAAACGGTTTTATTACTATTAGAGATAATGGTGGTATTCCTGTTGTAAAACATAAAGAAGCTGGTATTTATGTACCTACATTTTTGTTTGGTTCTCTGCGAACTTCATCAAATTATAATGATGATGATTCGCGAGATGGTGTAGGAACAAATGGTGTAGGTTCTGCTATTACAAATGTATGGTCAACACAATATGAAGTAAGTACAGCTGACGGAAAAAATTCATATCATCAAACATGGTCTAATAATATGAATATAAATGATGATCTAGAAATAAAGAAATGTTCTAAGAAAGATCATTATACAGAAACAAAGTTTAAGTTGGATTTTAAGAGACTTCATGAAACAGTAGATACATGTTTCTCAGAAGATTTTATTAATATCATAGAGAAAAGATGTATTGATGCAGCAGCTGCAAACGTTGGATTAAATGTACATTTTTCATATACAGATAATGACAAGGTTATCAGAGAATCAGAATGGCATTTCAAAACATTTGATGAATATATTGAATTATTTACTGATTATGTAGATACAGAACAAATGTTGAAATTCTCCGATTCTATTATGCAAGTATGGGTATTTCCTGATAATGGAATTAATGTCGGATTTGTAAATGGTGCTGAATGCTCAAGAGGAACACATATCAGAGCCGTTAGAAATGAGATTAACAATGCTATTTCTGCTTATCTTTTATCTAAAGAAAAGATTGACATTACACCAAAGAATGTTGATGGAAAGTATTCAATGTTCTGTACATTCCATGTTAATAATCCATCATATGATTCGCAGACAAAGGAATGTTTGACAACTGTTGTTGAGAAGTTCAGTAATGATTCCAAATATACATTTAAAGTTCCAGATGCATTTATTAAGAATGTATTAAAATCTGAGATTGTTGATATAGTAATCGATTGGTATAAGCAAAAATGTGAAGTTGAAGATCAGAAAACACTTCGAAAACTTAATAGGCAAGCAAAGACTAAGATTAGAAATAACGATAAATTCATTGATGCAAATTCAAAACGAACAGCAGATAGAGAACTTTGGATATTTGAGGGCGATTCTGCACGTGCAGGATTCAGAGGTGCTCGTGATCCACAAACACAAGCTGCATATATGTTGAGAGGTGTTATTTTGAATGTTATTGGTTTACCACCAACAAAAATTATGGCAAATAAAGAGTTATCTGATTTGTTTAATATTATCGGTTTACAATGGGGTGAACCAATCGATGTAAAGAAACTTAATTTCAGTAAATTAGTTATTGCAACAGATGCTGATTTTGATGGTAGTAAAATTGCTGGATTGCTTTTAACATTCTTTAATTTATGGCCAGAATTATTTGAAGCAGGAATTGTATGCAGAAGTATTACACATATTATTACTGCAACTAAAGGTAATGATGTACAAGGGTTCTTTACAATGGAAGACTTCAAAAAGAAAGAAGATAAATTAAAGGGTTATAAGATTACATATAATAAAGGTCTTGGTGGATTAACAGCAAAAGAATATAAAGAGATGATGCGTAATCCTATTTTACATTATTATACTAAAGATGATTTAGCGGATATGACTATTAAATCATGGTTTGGTAAAGGTATTGCAAAAGAAAGAAAAGAAATGTTAAAAAATGAAGTTTAAATAAATATATTGTTAATTATTAATATTCTAACGTGGTACTTAGACTATTTGATATAAACAATATATAATATACATATAATGTGCTTATTAAGAAAGATCCGTGTACCACTTTAGGATTGAGTATTAATAAGTACATTTTTCAAATAATAAGTGGTACTATTATGATTACAGATTAGACAATTATTAACTTATTCTTTTCAAAGAAAGGAAACAGAACTAACCGTTATCAAAAAATTATAGATAACAATTTAGAAATAAAGTCTTATTTAGATTCTCGTTATTCAGATTGTATTGATTACAATGAAATTTTATGGAGAATAAAATTAGGTTATGAAAATGTTCCGATATGTCCAGTATGTGGTGAACATCATGTTAGATTTTTTGGTACAGCATAGAGTGGATATTCTACTACGTGTTCAAAACAGTGTAGAGATATTTTATGGCATTAGAAACAAGTTGATGTAATTAAAGAAAAATATGGTGTGGAAAATTGTTTCTAGTCAACTGAATGTAAAGAAAAAATAAAGAAAACAAATTTAGAACGTTACGGATGTGAACATATTTTATCAAATAAAACAATTCGTGAAAAATATGCGTTGATAAATTTAAAAAAATATGGTGTAACTAATGGTGGTGCCAGTAAACAAGCACAAGATAAAATTAAGAAACATATGTTAGAGAAATATGGTGTAATAAATCCTGGACAAATACCTGAAGTTAAATAGAAAATACGAAAAACTCTTAAAGAACATAACTCATTTAATACATCAAAACCTGAAAATATCGTTTATGATAAATTATGTAGTAAATTTAATGATGTTAGAAGATAGTTTAGGAGTAAATTATATCCTTTTAATTGTGATTTTTATATTCCTTCATTGGATTTATACATAGAGTGCAATTATCATTGGACACATGGCTTCCATTTATTCGATGAAAATAATATTGATGATTTAGCAAAATTAGAATTATGGAAATAGAGAAATACAAAATATTATAATAATGCTATAAACGTTTGGACTAATAGAGATATATTAAAATTTAATACTGCTATTAATAATAATTTGAATTATCAAGTTTTTTATACATTAGATGAAACATTATCATTTATTGAAACTATATGATGCGTAATCCTATTTTACATTATTATACTAAAGATGATTTAGCAGATATGACTATTAAATCATGGTTTGGTAAAGGTATTGCAAAAACTCGTAAAGATATGCTTAAAAATGAAGTTTAATAACAATATTGAAATTCCATATGTTAAATTAAATATAAAAAAACATATGGAATTTTTAATTATAAAAATAAAAATGTATCTTTGTAAAAAATAATTTAGGAATAAAATGAAGTTAATAGATGGAAAACAAGTATCTACAGAAATTAAACAAAATATAAAAGTAGAGGTAGATAATATTATTAAAAATGGTGGTAGACCTCCACATCTTGTTGCGATTCTTGTAGGACATGATGGTGGTTCTGAAACATATGTTAAAAATAAAGTCAAAGCATGTGAAACATGTGGATTTAAAAGTACAGTATTGAGATTTGATTCAACTATTACAGAAGATGAATTACTTAATGAAATTCATAAATTAAATAATGATTCTACAGTAGATGGTTTTATTGTACAACTTCCATTACCTAAACATATATCAGAAGATAAGATAACAGAAGCAATTGATTATAAAAAAGATGTAGATGGTTTTCATCCAGTTAATGTAGGACGATTAAATATAGGATTACCTTGTTTTATTTCTGCAACACCATATGGTATTATGGAATTGTTAAAATATTATAATATTGAAACAAAAGGTAAACATTGTGTTATTATCGGACGTAGTAATATAGTAGGGAAACCAATGTCTACATTAATGGTTCAGAAGAATTTTGGTGATGCAACAGTTACAGTTTGTCACAGTCATTCTGAAAATCTTAAAGATATATGTAAACAGGCAGATATATTAATCGCTGCTGTTGGTAAACCAGAATTTGTTACTGCTGATATGGTAAAAGATAATGCAGTTGTTATTGATGTTGGTACAACACGAATACCTGATAATACTAAGAAGTCAGGTTTCAGATTATGTGGAGATGTTAAATTTGATGAAGTATCACCAAAATGCAGTTATATAACACCTGTACCTGGTGGAGTAGGTCCAATGACAATTTGTATGCTTATGAAAAATACGTTATTGGCAGCAAAGCATGAAATTTATTAATTAAAAATAATACATTATGACAATTATATTTTCAAATATGTTAGATTCCGATTGTCAGGTTCTTAGATGTACATGGCAAAATATATCTGATGTTAATATAGTAGAAATTACACCAGATATGGATATAGATGAAGCAGAAACTTCTGTTAATAATGCAATTATAGCAGAAGATGATACTATTATATTTTTAGGTCATGGAACTGAATATGGTTTATTATTTCCTGATTTCTATAAAGGACTATATATTTTGCATGATGAAAATGTAAATTTAATTCATGCTAAAAATGTGATTTGTTGTTGGTGTCATGCATCTTCTTTTGTAAATAGACATAGTGATCATTTACATAATATATTTGCTACATCTATGTATATTTCAAATGTACATGAAGCATATGATAATTGTATATATGATTATTCTCAAAATGATATAGATCTAAATGGTATACGTTTTTATGCAAATATAAATCAATTACTGATTGATAAAATACCATTAAATCAATGGGTAATGATTTTAGGAGCAAAAATGGATATTGAAAATGAAATAGATGTTTTTAATAGGCAAGGTCTATTTTATCAAGAATAAAAAATAAAGGATAAGAATTACAAAAAATTCTTATCCTTTTTAATTATACTAATTTTCCTTTTTGTATATCTTCTTTTATAATATTAAATACTTTTTCTGCAAATGTATCCAAATCTGATACAACACAGCTATAATATGCATCTTCATGATAACCAGAATATGTTCTGTCTGTATATGTAAATTCATATTCATCTGAAGCCGATAATGAAGTAAGATGGTTTAATGTATCTGTACTGTCTCTATCTGAACTTCCTGACTGCATATATACATGTATAAAACATTTACCTTTTGAACTATTATAATATAAATCTTTAATAGCACCACTCCAGTCATTATAATTACAATATATCTTCTTATCTGGATTATTTTCCAAAATTGTTTTTATCTATGATTTAAACCATTGGAAATAATTAGATGGATTCGTTTCCATCTTATATTTTAATAATGTTTTTTTACTATTAGCTGCATTTTCAGATTCATTACCATTTAATTTATATAAAATATATGGTTTAACAATATAAAGATAAACACCTTCACATAATACTTTAAATAAATTTGGTTTTTCATTAAAATATGAATATGATGTTAATGGATATTTAAATAAGTTTGTCAATTCAAAATCTCTCTTAAAATCTCTTCTTCTTGCATCAGGTGCAAATGAAGCTGCTTCATATTCAACAAAACAATTATATGAATCTGGATCAATTTCAAGATTAAAATATTGATCATAACCGTCATAACCTCTTCTTACATAACCTACATTTTTTCTAATTGCAAATAAATGTTTATCTACAAAACCAGTTAACTTATTAAAATTAATTATATCATCTCTTAATAAATCAACGAATTTAATAGCATCATTATGACATTTCTTTAATAAACTATTAACATATGATTCAATATCACTTTGACATTTTTTATATACTTTATTATATTCACTTACATATGAAACTGATTTTACATCAAAATCATCATATAATGAAGTAGGTATATGTTGTATTAATGTTTCAAGTTTTGTAATATATTTTTTACTTACTTTACTTCTTGTTGATGTTGTACGAGTTTTTCTAACAGGTTTAACAATATCTGGTTCTGGTTCAGACTATACTACAGGTGTTGACTATATAGGTTTGGTATTAGAAGTAATACCCATATTTGTATTATATAAGTCTTGTATTTCTGATATAGTTCCACCTAATTCTAATATTCTATGGCCAAATAAGTTGAATACCTTAATTTTATCCATATCCCTTTCTGTTTTAGGACATGGTTTCTTCATAATAATAAGAGCTGCAACATATCTTTCAATTAAATCCTATTTTGTTAATTTTTTCATAGGTTTAACGAATTCACATTCAGTCGCTTTATTTCGTGAACAAACAGATGCTACACTTAACCATAATTTTCTATCTAATGTTCTGTGATCTATTTTCTTTGCCATTTCATTTAAAATATTTCTGACAGAATATGTAGATAGTTTTTTATTTATTGCTTTATCAAATAATGACATAATAATATTATTTTTTTTATATAATATTTATTAAAATTAATTATTATTCATAACAGGTCTTATTTGGAATCCAAGCCAGCGCGGATAATCATGTATGCATGGTTGATGTTTAAAATAACTATTATGTTCATTAAACCCCCACATAAATCCTAATGCTCGACAGTGAGGATCTAGACCTATTACACGTTCATATCTAAGACGTGAATTACTATCAGAAGTCCAATAAAATCCATAGAAATTCCAATCGACAAAGTCAGCTGAATAAAAACCATCATCAATCATACGACACATTGGCAAATAAATAAAATTGTTATTACCTCGCCTTTTAGATGTTATTACGTATACTTTTATATCTTTATTAAGTTTTTCATCATACATATCCTTCACTTCCCATCTACAATACTTTAATAACTCCTTCCACTATTTAACAGTCGGCATTTTAAAAATACCGCCTGTTTCTTGGTAAGCTGCATCATCTGAATTGTCTAATTGATAATGAATTTTTTCATTATCATATTTTGTATATGTTTTATTATCTTTTGATGGATTAAATTTAGTATAATCTTTGTAAGTTATGCGTCTTGTTCCTTCCTTTACAGGCTATGCATATCCCCACTAATAATAATTACCTGGATCTGTTTCATCTTCTGCTCCAAGATTTTTATTACACCATAATGTACCTGATGGTAAACCTAAATCTACGTAATTATAATTACCACCTAATTTATCAATTATTGTTGATACATTATCATTGTCTGTTGTAACAATATCGTCTATATCATCAAATAAACTTTCATATATTGCTGTTTTAACAGACTCTATTAATTTATTATATAATAATGACATAATATTAATAAAACTTTTATTATTTATTAATATTAATTATGAATGATTATTAAATTATAAGATTTATATGATAATACTTGTTTTCTATATAAATATAATAAAAATATTTATGAAGTTTATTAAATAGTTTTAATCTGAAACTGAAATGGATGATGCAATGTCACAAATTAAACATAAAGATGGAATATTTCTATATTGTGTTTCAAATTATAAATGTATAGAACATTTGACTATATATGATCATAAACATTCTGACACAAATTGTGTGAAATTAAATCCTGTTAATATGGAACCAGTTAAACTAGACACATCATCAACAAAAAAGAAACCAGTGGTTGGTGATGTTCTTTATTCAACCATTGATGGTAAGCTAACACTTGATGCATAGACAAACAGTACAGATAACACACCTATTGCAATTTGTGTAATTCCTGAAGTTATAGAGAATTTTAGTGAAGGCGATGATTCAACAGGTGCTGTTAAAACTGTAAGATTCGTTTCTATAAATTTTATGTCGTGTAAAACTCCAACTATAGGTTCAGTAAATTGGGAAGATCAACAGATGTATTTTGGTAATTATGGTGTTAATATAGGTAATACGAAAGGTTCTACTGATTATAGAACTGAATATGTTAAAAACATAATGTTTGTTGGCGGTAAATGGAACACATAGCAATGTTTATTTAAAGTGACGAAGTAGGATTAGTATATATGTGATGGCATAACTAATTCAAAAGAAATAGGTTATTGTGCTCCAGCATGTTGTTGTATTGCTTATTCAACACTAGGTACAAAACCAGGTGATTGGTATTTACCAACCCCAATAGAATTATATCAAATTTATAAAAACAAAACAGTTATATATAAAAAGAGAACTGCATTAGTTGGTGCTGATTTTACAGATGATTAGTGTTGGAGTAGTAAAGAGTATTCAAATACACATGAATACTATATTGACCACAGTCGTGGAGTGTTTAACAAAGGAAATAAAGAAGCAGACCGTAATGTTTTAGCTTTTTTAGCAGTGGAGATATAATATATTTAAAAATTAACAATTTAATATTTACAATATTTTTATTAATTTTTAATGGTGCATATTCATCGCAAGAATATGCACCATTTTATTATAAAATAAACAATAAAGAAATAATTGAATATAAAGGTTAATATATTGATAATATATTAATTCAAAAAGTTAAAAATGATTTAATAAGTAAGTTTCCTATGTAACAATATAACACGTTTGTTATTAATTATATTGAATATGAAGAAGTTATTTAGATTAAATAATAATATTTGTGATCAGATATTTAATGAAGCACAAATACATTTTACTAAAAATTGTTCAAACAGATGTCCTTTCTGTATTGATGCATTTAATAATGGTGTTGGAAATAAAAAACCAGATATAGATAAGATCTTTTTATCAGTATTAAATATAAAAGATAAAATAGATGATATTGCAATATCAGGTGGTGAACCAATGCTTTATATTGATGAGTTGTTACAATTAGTCAGAAATATAAAAAGATTTGCAAAATTAGATGTTACTGTTATTACATCAATGCCTATTACATGCTGGACACATAAAGAAACATTTTTTGAAATAATAAAGATAATAGATCATCTTATTATTTCGCCACAACATTATGATCAGGAAATTGGTGATAAAATCAGAGGTTGTAATTCATTTTATAATAGAGAAAAATTATTCAGAGAAATACCATATAAAGATAAAGTTTCATTAACTATTAATATCATAAAAGGTTATTTCAATGATAAACAAGATATTATAGATAATATAAAGTTTTTTGAAAAATTAGGTTATTCTAATTTCAAATTAGCAGAAATATTTGAACATGATGAACTTTATGTTTCCATAGAGGATTTATTAGGTTTTAAATTACCTTCTCCTTTTTCATATGGATGTTCAACAAAACATTTTGATCTATCTCCATATTTAGGATATAATTCAAATTCTGATTTTACTATTAAACGATGCTGTTTTTATAAGACTCATAAACAACATGCGTCTATTAATGATTTATTGAAAATATTAATCAGACCATTTTTTGCAAAAAAATATTTTTTCTGTATTATATATGAAGATGGAAAAATTGTCAGAAGATGGTTCTAAAAATAAAATTAATTAATAATTATGGATGTTAGAAAAATATTAGATAATATTACCAAATATATAGGTGATTATATTGCATCACATGCAGATAGAAATGAACTATTGAATAGTTATAATACTATAACAAAAATTGATAGTGCAATTAAAAATATTGATAGTACATTGGAAACAATAGATGATAATGAATTATCAGATAGATTAAAAGAATATAAACATAAGAAAGAAGAAGAAAAAGAAAAGATAATGGATGAATTACTGTATAAAGTATTACCTAAACCTTCTGTTATTGATATTAATGATTATTCAACAGATGGAAGTAATTATTATACATTAAATAGTAAAGAAAAAAATACACTAAATTTTAAAGAAGTAATTAAAGAAAAACCAAAAGAAAAACCAATAACTACCAGAGATTATTATGAAACATATTCAGGTGGATGTGGAAATACATATGGTGGGTTTTCTCGTTCTGGAGGATGTTAAATAATAAATCAATAAATTAATAAACTAATAAATTATGAAATTTTTATTTTTTATATTTTTTATGTACATTATTATAAAGTTATTTAATAACAATAATAATAATTCAAATTTAAGTTTAAATTAAATGAGTATACTATTTTAAATAAAGCACATTATGACAAAAGATGATTTAATAAAGAAATTTCCTAAACCACAATTTAGTAAGTTTCCTGATAGCAAAATAAATGAATTAATAGATTTATGCCTTGATACAGCAAAATCATATCATCAGATAAATGAAATAATTTATAATTATATCAAACATAATTTTGCACATTCAACATATTTGATATTTGAAAGTGATACAGTTAATGGAGAACTGTCAAAAGATGAATTTGAAAATAATTTCAATTATGAAAGTTTTTATGCATGGTATTATGGATATTTACCTAAAGATAGTTATAATACATTGTTAAAGTATGGAGAATATTTAAATGGAAGAACAATAGATATTCCTACATATTCAATGCAAGATTGGATTAAAGATGTTGAAATTTATTTTAAGTTAACACATAAATCTCATAGAACATTATTTGATGCATGTAAACTTATTTCTGATATTGTATATAAAGATGTTTTTGATGAGAATTACCAAAGTCTTAGTACAAAGTATCATACTAAACAAACATTAATGCTTCAGGGATTGGGTATTCTGTTGAAACAGAATTCAATGTCAAAAGTAACAAATGAAAATAAAGAAAAGTTTTATAAAGAATTAATGAAATATTTTATGTATCCTAAATATTTTGGTTATATGAAAGAAAATTACATATATTCATTATCAAAGAAAAAACTTCCAAGAAAGACAAAGAAATTTTTACATAATCCTATGGTAAACAATATATCAGGACGAAATAGATTTAATAAGATTAAACAGAATCTTTTTTATAATCGTATATATTCTGATTATGGACCATATGGAGAATTTCTTAATATATTCAGAAACGCAGGAATATCAGATGAGATTGCAAGAAAAATTTGTCCTTGGAAAGAATCTGCTATGATTAATTATGAAGATATGTCAGTTGTTGTAAATGGTATATATTACTAATATGAATGATAATCAATAGATAAATGATGATTATATAGTTTCTTTATTTTTTACAAGCAAAACAAATTCAAATAGAATAAGGAAAACAACATCATACATTATAGATAATAATGATGATATAAAAAATTATCTTATAAATAGGTTTCCTGATTTCAGAAATGATTTTAAAGAAGTTTTACACAGAATAAAATATAACATAGAAGAAATACCAAAATGTCCTATATGTGGTAAACCATTAAAGTATTATGGCCTTTCTTCTATGTTATATGGTAAAACATGTTCTAGAAAATGTCAATATGAATATATGAAAACAGAAGAGTTTCAAAGTAAAATGGATTATACATCATACATGAGTAATCCTGAAAACATTAAAAGAATACAAGAAAAAAGGAAACAGAAAATTGATGGAATAAAAGAAAAAACAAAAAGAACTCTTCTTGAACGATATGGTGATTCACACTATAATAATCGAAATAAATGTAGACAAACATGTTTAGAAAAATATGGTGTTGATAGTCCCATGTTATTAGATTCAGTAAAAAATAAAATTAAAGAAACTAATATTAAACGATATGGTGTCGAATGGTCTGCACAAAATAAAGAAATAAATCAAAAAACAATCGATACGCAAATTAAAAAATATGGTGGTGTTTTTAATCCCGAAAAAGTAAAGAAAACAAATATAGAGAAATATGGTGTTGAAAAACCATTTATGTCATCTGATATACAAAATAAAATTAGGAGTAAAATAGATATTATTTTACAAAAAGTAAATAATACTAAACGTATAAATGGAACATTTAATTCATCAAATACAGAGAAAGCTTCTAAAACATTATTAATTAAAAAATTTGGTATAGATAATGTAATTGAACAATATAAATCTGATTTATATCCATTTTATTGTGATTTCTATATTAAAAATTTAGATTTATATATTGAATGTAACTATCATTGGACACATGGCGGACATATATTTAATAAAGATAATATAAATGATATTGAAAAATTAAATAAATGGAAGCAAAAGAATACAAAATTTTATAATAATGCTATAGAAGTATGGACTAAACGAGATCAATTAAAAATAAAAACTGCAAAAGATAATAATTTAAATTACAAAGCATTTTATTCATTAGACGAATTAAAACAATATTTAGAAATTTAATTATAAATATAAGAAATAAAATTTTAATTATTAAATGAAAGTAACAACAAAGAAAGCTAAAGGTTTAGATGCACATATTATTGATGATAGTAATAAAAAAATAGTAAGAACTATAACAGATTTTTTAAATACAGATTATAAAGATTATACAAAGTATGTAATTGCAACACGAGCATTACCTAGTTTACTGGACGGTTTTAAAGTAGGTGCAAGAAAAATTATGCATGCTGCTTTCCATGGAGGAATGAAAAACGGAAAGGAAATTAAGAATTTAAATCTGGTAGGCGATGTTTATAATCTAACTCTGTACATGCATGGTGACGCGAGTTTAACAAACACTATATTTACATTGGCAGCAGAATTTCGTGATAATCTTAATCCTATTACTATAACAGGTCAGCATGGTTCATTACGAGATGAAAAAGCTGTTTCTGCACCTCGTTATCTTTTCTGTAAGTTATCACCATATGCAAATTTATATAAAGCAGATGAGGATCTTTTGGAATATGTGTTTGATGAAGGTACATATCTTGAGCCTGTAAATTATTGGCCAATTATTCCTACTGTAATTACATCAAGATCAGAAGGTATGGCACCTGGTTATAAATTCAGTTCATTTTCATATAATCCTGTTGATGTTATTGATGCTTGTATTGAAATGTTGAATACTGGTGATATTAAAGAAACTGTGATTAGACCATATGTTAGAGGTATTAGTGAAGATAGGTTTACATTTGATACAGACGTAAATAAATGGTTAAATTCTGGTGTATATAAAGTAGATATTAAGAATGATATATTTCAGGTAACTGATTTGCCATATGATACAGGTTTTGATAAGTTTGAAAAACGCCTTAATGATATGGTTGAAAAAGGATTTCTTAAAGATTGGAAGAATTATTCACAGGATGATAAGTTGAATTATTGGTTAATTTTCCCTAAGAAACAGCTTGAGCGTGAGATGAAACCAGATCGAAAAGATAAACTTTTTAAGAAAATAGGACTATATACATATGTACCAGATGATTTGTTATATGTTCTTGATGAAAATAAGAAGGTAAAACATTTCATTAATAAAGAAGAACTTATAAAGTATTTTGTTAATATTCGTCTTAATAAGTATAATGATCGAAAAGATCGGTTAGTTACTGTTATGGAGAAGCGATATGAAGATAACAACAATCTTTGTAGATTCATTGAATTGGTTAATAATGGAGATTTGATTATTTCTAACAGAAAGAGAAAGGATGTTGTAGCAGATTTGAAGAAATATGATTTACCTGATTCTGTTTTACAAATTCAAATTTCTAAGTTAACTGATGAAGAGAAAAAGGAATTAATTAAGAAAAACAAAGAGATAGAAAAAGAACTTAAGTATATTAAGAAAACAACCATAAAGGATATGTATCTTGATGATTTGAGGAATTTAAGAAAGACTCTTGAAACTGAATTTTGTTAATGGAAAATTTATTTGATGATGATATTTTATTAGATGATAATGATGCTATTTCAGCGTTTGATAATGTTGCAGTAGCATCATTATCTAATTTAGTTAATGATAATTTGAATTATCTTAAATTCAATAGTTATATAAATGATAGTATTTATAAACGACATAATGCATTTTATGCCTATATGGATTCATTTAAAGGTTATGGACAATATAAAAATTATTTTGATGTTGTGACATTTGATGTTAATAATCCTTATAGTATTTCATTAAATGTAAAGGGTTTATTAGGAGAAGAATATCATTGTAAACATTGTAAAAATTGTTTATTGGGCGTTATAGATACTAATATAATTAAAGCTATACCACATATTACAAATATTAATATAGAACCATTATATGATTTTTATGAAGTAAATGAAAAATGTACGAATTTTTTAATATTCATGACATTATCAAAATATCGTGATAAAAATAAAAGTAATTTAATAGATGATGAATTTATTGAGAATATAAAGGAGTTTATATTAAATTTTAAAGATAATAACATATATTATGAAGATTATGATCAATTTCCAATGGGTTTACTTGATTTAAATTTTTTAGAATTTGATAATACAGAAAATTGGAGTAATCAGGAACATTATAATACATATAATTATCTGATGAACAGGAATGAAGATGCGCGCGCATCTTATATTAAAACATTTGTCCAAGGCCTTTATGAAATATAGAGAAGTATGCCATATCTGTTCAAAAAAATTACTGGATTAGAAAAACTGACATCATTTGAACCAGGAAAAGGTGTGCGACTTAAGGATGCAAAGATTACATTAGAATGCTATGAAGGAATTGATTTGAAAATTCGTACATTATTGGAAATGTATAGAAAAGCCGCATATGATGATGTTTGGTAGAGATGGATATTACCAGATATATATAGATATTTCAAAATGATTATCTATGTATTTGATAGACGTATTTTATAGACTGGTTATAAATGGGATAAATCAACAGGAAATAAAACTGCAGTATATAGTGTAGAACAAAACGACTTTCCTATATATGCGTTAGAATGTGGTCCATGTGAAATTGATATTGAATCAATATGGGATAATGAGTATGCAACTGCATATGATGAACATAAGGATGCAGAAACAAAAATAACAATTTCTGTAAAAAATGTAAAAACATTCTATTCTAATGGTTTAATGAAAAAGATAGATACATTAGATCCTAATTAGACAGACCATAAACCAAATTCAAATGTAAAAAATACAGTTAATTGGATTTCTGATTTTTAGTCCATATCAGAACGAAATGACTATACATCAACTAATGCAGATAATCATGCGAATTTCAGAACAAGATGGATGAGACGTATGTTTATGATGCCATCTGAATATACTGCGTATTTTGATAAAGAAATTACACATAAAGTTGGTGACAATGCAGATTATGACAAATTATATGGAACTGCAGATGTATATGGTCCACAATTACCAGATAATAGTTGGCATGAAGCAAATGTAAGAGATAATCTTTATACTATAAGTTCATGGAAGGATTTGAAAAAATATCTTAAAAAAGTTATTCATTCAAGACCAGTATTAGTTCGTGATTCTAGAAATCCTGACAGAGATTAGTTTTATAATGATTTATAGAGACCATATGAATGGTCTTATATATATGATCATGAGCAGCTTTTATACGGTCCAGATGTTGTTAAAGCTTAGCAATAGATGAAAAATCGTATAAAGGTAATGTTATTACATATGTTAAGAAATACTTATGTTGTAGGAAGTAATGCATATTATAATATAATAGATCCAGGTATTATAGATACATCTGCAACTAAGTTAGAACCAAAAATTCAGATTATTGGAAGTGATGCAAGTTTTGGATTAATTGATCCTTCTATTTAGAAAAATCTTGAAAAACCTGAACATAATTATATTCATCTGAATGAAAACTTAGATAAAATATCATAGAATTATACAGAGCTTGATGAAAATCTAGATAAACCAGAATATGATTATATAACACCAGAATTTAATTTAGAGCATAATGATATGAATTATATTTCACCAGAAATGAATTTAGATCATAATGATATGAATTATGT
>NFYZ01002010.1_pt1 | contig 15909 bp, 8 predicted proteins | sample 1092561 | NCBI WGS metagenome assembly NFYZ01 (sample SAMN03609887, study PRJNA323583) | gut metagenome | isolation source: feces | host: Rattus norvegicus | place: Malaysia | collected 2013 | reverse complement strand
TGTATCTTAAATCGTAGTCTTCCTTTACGAAGTCAAAGAGATGCTCCGCATGACACAGAACTTCAGTAAGTGCAACAAAATCAGGATCTCTGTAATTTAAGTAGTAATTACGATCACGTTCTGTTTCTAGGAAAGTTACGTTATACGAACAGAGTTGGATGAAAAGATCACGTACTGAGTTGTAGATGGTTTCTAAGTTTCTTAAGGTACCAACGAACTCATCTAGCATCACTTCAGTAAGAGGAAACAAAGCATCGAAACAAGCAGTAGCAAGGGTATTAAAGTAAGTATCCTTGTCAGTGATAGTTTCGTAGGTATCCATGATCTCTTTCAAGACGATATTAGAACTGAAGAAACATTCATAGGTCTCATAAGGAGTAATATTGAAGGAAGCATTTCCTTCATATCTCAAGTCCTCAAAGACCGAGTTTATTGCTTTATGAAAGAGATAATCATTCGATTGTTCGTAGTAACGTCTTATCGCCAGTAAGTTACGGAACTGGTTAGCTAGAGTGTTGATCCAATCTTCACTATCGGTAAAATTACGTGGATGCCAATCGCCGGCAAGGGTATTAGCTATCCAATCTAAATCGACTAAATTCTTAACGTAGTATCTATGTTGATTATACCAGATAGAAGGTCTTAGATCAGAGATAAGTACTTGATCCTTCTTAAATGGAAGATAACAGATGAACTTATTAGGGATATAGATAGGATTCTGATTTATACTCCTATAAAGAGCATAAGACCAGAGTAATACTAAATCTCCTATATAAAGTTCTAATACCGATCCAGTATACGGCTCTTTAAAATTGATAGTATAACTGAGTTGGTTCTGGGATAACCTATAAACTAGAGTATTGATGAAGAAGTTACACATCAACTGTTCGTTAGAAGTATTGATAGGATCCTTCTTGAACTCTAGTAGCTTAGTAGGTAAGATATTGTGCGGCTGCTTAGATAATTGATCTTCTAGTTGAGCTACATAGTCCGCGCCACTCTCGGTCTCTAAACCTGATTCTACTAAACGGTTGTTGAGATCTTCCATCGTCTCAACGTCAATCCTATCTCCGTTTAGTAAACCCTCTGTGATGAAGTTGGGAGTTGTTTTAGCTTCATCCCAGCGAGTATCAGTTTCCTGATACATATCTTTGTAGTTGATAGAGACCGAGATTTCTTCTAAAAGATTATCGGCTAATTCTAATAAAGTTTCATTTTTACCTTGGTTACCTAAAACCCACTCCATATTTCTATATAACCAGAGAGATTGCTGGTTAGTAAGAATATCTCGATAATCCTTCATACCTCTAGCTTTTAAATACTCCCATATATGGAAGGTATGAACATAAGGAGTTCTAATGTTCTGGAATCTTCTGGTTAAGAGAACTAGGGGTAACTGTTGCCATAGAAGAGCCCAGAAGGTAACTGCATACATATTTTCATAGCAGTATTCGTATACCCACCATCTCTCCCGCACATAGCGCAAGAACTCTTTTAGACAATTAATCAGATCGTATCTTTCATTTACATCTAAGAGACTATCATCGTAAGCTAAAAGGGTTAAGTTCTCGGCCTCTATAGCAGTCTTAATATCAGGAATAGGATATGCTATGGTTCGGATCAAGCCCCGATTTTCTGGGTATTGTTCCTCTAAAATGGTGTATTCTGTACGGGTGACTTTATACAACGCAGCAGTCTTAGGATATTTAATCGCTAAGTCTCTGTCGAATGGTACCATCTCCTCGGTTTCAACAGAATAGACCTCCATACGGGTGTCGTTTTCACTATACCGCCCCGCAAGGTTTTGGTAATATGGATTCCATTCACTATTTGGGTCAATGATGCCGTGTTCGGACATATATTCCTGACCCATCAAATAAGTGAATGGCTCAAACTTGATCGTTACTGTCCTTAGGAAATCAAAGATCTCCTTACGGTAAGCTTCAATCTGTCCTGCCATAGTCTTGACCTTTTGGTTGAACACAAAGAATTTAAAATTTCTGAAGGAACTTACGAGATGCCAGATGATGCTGTGAAAATCTCCAAATCTGCGGTTCGGTCTCTATTCGGGCTGGACGGCACGAAGAATGGAGATCCTGATAAAGGTATAGACAGTGTGAGGTCTATGCAGAGATTTACTGCTTCTGAAATTTCAGCATATAGCAACGCCCTATACGTTACCCCAGAGTACCGACGCCCGAATTTACAGGGCTCGGAAATCATATCATATTTAAATCCGGTACATAAGACAGTCGGGGACAAACGCATCTCTGTAGAGAAGATGAGACAAGCTGCTCCGGAGATTGAACAGTCCCGTATCCTTGTATCCTCTTCTATTTTAAGTCCTAATGATTTACAAGAAGGTGAGTTCATTTTCAGCTTTGAGAATATTCCAGCTATTTATAGTGACCCCACACTAAGTGAAGATATAGCAGAAGTATTTGATCAATTCTTCAACGAAGAATTACAGCTGGGTATTAAGTCTTATGACTGGATTGGTGATATCCAGTATGGTGGCGGTAGTAAACCTATTTTAATTTTACCTATCGCTACTCAATTAGATCTCCGTTACAGAGATGGAGACGATATTAAGAAAGATTTAAAAGATGAAGCCGAGATCTATCCTTTCCGTGGTAAAACCCCTAATGCAGGAATGGAATCTTTCGATGCTTATCTGAAGCATTTCTCTCCAGATGATGATTACATCTATAGCGGTGAAGCAGGTAAAAAATTAACTTGGAAAGCTGCATTAGAAGGTATTAATCCTTCGCAGGAATTAGTAGACTTAGTTCCTTCTATGGAATCCTTTGGAGTAAGAGTTCCTACTTCATTTAAGGATAGTAGTGCTCCTGCTATGTTAGATGACGCTGAATACAGCGGAGACTATGTCGGGGGTCTGGAGTCTATGATAGTCAACCTTCGTACTAGGTTAGAAGAAGGTGATTTAATCAAGTTATCCGAGAATCCTGAGATTATCCGTTTTAATACCGAGTATAAACTCAAGTCTAAGGCTGAATTAACTGAAGCTCTGCTTAAGAAGTATGATAAGAACCAAAATCACTTCATCATCCGTGAAGAGTTAGTAGATCTTAAGACTAACCCTGCTAAGTTCAAGCATCAGAGTCATCCTACTATTATTGAGTTGCCACCTGAGTCTGTAGTACCTATTTGTATTCCAGGCGCTCCTGACCAACATCTCGGTTACTTTGTGATGATCGATCAATTCGGTCAACCTCTTACCATCGAAAATAGTGGTATGATGGATAATAGTAAAGATTGCGATACTTGCGGTGGTGCCGGTAACGTAAACGCTGCGTATGAAGCTTTATTTGGTACAGGATGCTGCACCCACTACGGTTTAAGACACCCGGGTAATATTCAAGCTGCTGGTAATATGATCTTCAACCACATGCTGGACAAGTATCTTAAGAGTCGTATGAAAGGTATCTTTAATCGAGTTGATTTATCCATCGGTAGATTTAATGCAGTAGCTACTACTTTATTCTACCGCCTATTAGCTCGTAAAGAGACTATGATCGTCTTCGTACCGCCAGAGTTACTTCACTACTTTGCTTTTAGTTATGATCCTGTTACTGGTGTAGGTATCTCTAAGCTCAACGATATTGGTTTCCTGTTAAGCATGCGATTGCACTATGTGATCGCTAACATTATCGCTTTAGCTAATGATGCCGTACAACAGAAGATCATCAACGTTAGCGTGGATGAGAAAGCAGCTAACTTAGAGGGATTATTGGATGCTATCGGTAATATCTTCGTAGCTAAGCAAAAGCTGAATAGTAGTATTGATCCATCTGAGATTATCCGTAATATCTATTCTAGCTCTGTGGCTGTGGTGCCGAGAAATGTTCCGGGTTTAGGTGAGTTCTCTATTGAACCTACTACTCAGAATACTCAATCGGTTAGACCAGATAATGAGTTATTGGAACAGTTAAATAACTTATTAGTAAGTCACTTAGACGTTCCTCCATCAGCTCTTAACCAGTTATCAGAACCTGAGTATGCTAAGTCCTTAGTTACCTATAACTTATTCTTCGCTAAGAAGATAGCTAGATATCAGCGTATCTGGTGTGCTCAAATCGAAGAGTTCATTAGAGATTATGCTACCTTTAGTATCCCCTTCCAGAAAGCTCTAGCTAAGAAGTTAGAAGGTAATATGAAAATCAGAAGTACTCCTGCAGGTAAAACCTCTAAGGGCAAACCTTCTGATAAGAAAGCTGTTAATGGTAAGAGTGCTCTACAGCAAGAGAAGTTACCTCCTAATGTTAAACGTATGTTAGAGGATAACCCAAATACATACAGTGAAGTAAGTGCTAATAAGCTTGTGCAAGCTATCATTGCAGGTGTGACAGTTAAGTTACCTACTCCGAATATTGTAGTGGATAACGCTCAGTTCGAGCAGATCCGTAACTATGTATCTAACCTCAATGAGTTAGCGGATAACTTTTTCCCTACTGATATGATCTCTTCTGATGACCAAGAAGCTCAAAATGGTCTTAACATCCATAAGGCTATTTGGAAACGTAAGCAGCTTGGTGAGTTCATCGGTCAGAAGGTTGGAACCTTCACGATGGCTAAAGTACCGGATGAAGAAGATATCAACATCCCTGAATATCTTGATCTTGTTCAGATCTACCAGAACACCAACCGTGCTGTTACTCAGCAGCGTGAAGCTATTGCTGCCGTCGGTAATGCTGAAGGAGGCTTCGGCGAAGGTGGTGATACCTTCGGCGGTGGAGATGAAGGTGGATTTGGCGGAGATATGGGTATGGACATGGGTGGAGGTGAAACCGATGATGGCTTCGACATGGAAATGCCAGTCGAAGGAGAAGGTGAATCGGAGGGTGAAAGTGGTGAAGAACCAACTGGCCCGACTCTGATGGCTCGTTATCTGAACTCTATACATCCTAGAAAATAAAAAATAATAACTCCCTAATAGCAGTACTACACCTCCACGGTGTAGTACTGCTAGACATATCAGTTTCTCAAGGAGTTATTTAAAGGGAAACTTTTTGAAAACTTTTTATTTAAATTCGACGTCCGATGATGGAACCATCGTAGGTCATGCCGATGAGGATTGGGTGCTCGAACTGGTCATCACCCCCGAGGTTGGTCAACTCAACATTACCGTGCTTGTCTACCAAGTTACGGAGGAAGAGTTCTGCAGACTCAGAGCCTGGGAAGTGTGCGTGGAAATCGCCCTTCTTGATATCGTCGAAGAGGTTCAGATTGTGGAAGGCGACACGGTGCTTCACACGGATAGCAGCTTGACGATTAGCAAGCATCTTGAACTCGTTGATCTGCTCCTTTCTGGTCTTCTCATCACCGTTAGAGAACACTAAACGTGAACTCATACCGTTCTTGAGACGAATGCCATTACCCTCATCAGCAGCTAAGATAGCTAAGCTAGTCTCATCGTTTACATTGAGAACTGGGTCGAATTTCTCATCCTTCTGGAAGAAGGCACCGAAGCTGTAGGAGATACATGCACTTAAGGCACGGCTAAAGGCGACCTTATCTTGTTTCCAGATAGCGTAGGTCTCATCTCCGTTATCGATCATCAGATTAGCAATATCTTGTAAGTTCTTGCAAGGCTCGAAAGCTAAGATAGCGCCCTCGTCTAAGCATTGTACAAAGTTAACAGACGCTGCCTTATTGAATTTATCTACGAGGGAATGGATAACGTGAGCTAAGGTCTTTTTGTTATTCTCAAGTTCAGAGATGATCTGGAGGTATGGCTGTAAGCCGGTGTTCTTACCATTCAACAGGTACTGACGACACTTAGCGAATACCTGACGAGCATTGTCGGTGTTGATATTCTTCTCAATAGTCAGACTATCATAGATGACACGATGGACGAAACTGTCCTCCAAGGAAGGATCCAGCATGTCAGGATGAATTGTGGTTAAGTCGATGAACGCACCATGAGTGTTCTGGGTTGGTAACTTGAGCTTGAAGTTACGCTGGGAAATCTTGTGCTCACCGACGGATACTAAATAACTGGTGAGATAATCAACCTCAGCTTCTAACTTCTCGACTAAGTCAGGGTCACAGGCATTGCGGAGATCATTCCAACGAGCAGTCTTCACTACAGATAAGTTCTCTCCAAGATCTACGTCAACATCTTCAGCACGACCGGTTGGTTGCTTTAATGCATTAACCTTAGGAGTATAATGAGCATTTGGGTCTACACGAGGACGAGTGACGTTATCTACTGAAGTGGTACGAGGTGGAACAGAACAGCTGTTGCTATTCACCTGACTCATCCAGTTATTGGAATTGTTCTGTACCATCGGTGGTTGTTGCTGCATCATTCCCTGCATTGGAGGCATCTGAAATCCGTTACCGAAACCACCCATACCCTGGTTGATGTTGTTTGTCATCATACCACTGAAGGCACCACTCATTGGGTTCATGGTCTGGTTGTAATTAACAGCAGCATTAGTCATTGGCATGCCGTTGTTGTACCGATTACCATAATTGTAGTTATAACCATAGCTACTGTTGCGGAAGGTTTCCTGACGACGCTGGTTGATCGCATTCTCCATCAGCATACGGACTTGATTGAAGATTTCATCCATACCAACGGAAGGACGACCGAAGAAAGGTGCTATTGCACGTTCCATTAAACGGTTGGACTCGTTTGGATTACTTAAGACCTGCTGCATCCAGTAATATTCATCAGCGGTAATGCAGTTGTTGTTGATGAACTGGAGTAGAATGTTAGGTAGTTCTGGATAGAGCTGTGCCTTGATGTTATTTGCCCATGAGACCATGTCAGGCGTCTGCTGATTGTTCATGTAAACTCCTTGTTGATACTGAGGTTGATATTGGGTCTGGTAGTTGTTTCTTGGTGGCAGGTTATACTGCGGATTGTTGGTAGCGGCGAATCTAGTATTGCTACCACCAAGGGAAGCTTGTTGTTGTACCGGAGCAGTGTTGTCCTGCGCTGGTGTTGGGGTTTGAGTAAAATTACTCATGGAAGGATTGACGAATCCACCGATTTGACCTGTAGTCATTTTCATAACTCCTTGAGATATCACTACGACCGGGATCACGTGAGTCCAAGTCGATAATGATTGTCTGCATTCTGATTAGTGGTTGACGAGGTATTCGATTAAAGGATAGATGTCGTCATACCAGGGCATCGCATCCTTGATGAAGAATCCCTTCTCATCGATGGCAGCGAACGGATTAATATCACCTGTTACACCAGGACTTGAAGATGAGATCGCCAGAGGAGACTCGATCGCGATGAAAGACGGATGAAACTGATGTTCTGCAGCCGTAATCAAATTGATCTTGCTCTTCTTATTACGACGGGAGTTGTCCTGTCTTGAAGGCGGTCTGAGGCGCTTGACTAGAGTAGAAGTCAAAGTGTTGTCGTTATAGAGATCGTTGTTAGGACGGAGTGCATCCACTGACGTGATAACAGTGATCTTCATCGGATCTAACGACAGAGTTCTTCTGATGCTGTTGTAGTCAAGCTTCTTGTTGTGTGCGGTAGTCGCCGTGTAGAAGCGATTGAAGATGGTCTCTACGAGATTCTTCAGTAAGAGATCAGCACCACCGATTCTCTTGGCAAAGAGGTCGTTCGGGTTGTAGTTCTTCAGCCATGCGTCTATGTTAAAGAACACAACCACGAATAGCTCGAAGATGTCGTTGCAATAGATATGCATCGTAGCTAACTCCTCCTTGGAGAAGACATCCAGATACGTCCTTAGACTCTCTAGATGGCTATCTGCATGTCCTGCAGCTAACGCTTCTTTCTCGTTACCGTTATGAAGGTTACGTCCCAAAATCATCTTATAAAAGGTGATATTGTAGACGTCCGCCATAGTGCAGCGCTTGGTCATATTCAGGATATACAACACACTGGCCACAAAACGACGTAAGGTGCTCTCAAACATGACCTGTTCTCGGTCAACTTTGAGATAGATGTCTTCCCTTACTTGGAAATAATCGTACTGAACACCGTGCGGATCGGGAGTTTCCACGAACGAGACAGCAGTTGGAGGTAAACCAAGAACCTCAGTAAGGGTATACTCGAAGCCATAGTGAGCTAAGAAGTATAACACCAACGGAGTCCTTCTTACCTTGCTGGATTTGGATCTTCTGTAGAACGCCTTAACTGTGATGATGGTGTCACGATAAGTCTCGCCTCTAACGTTCTTATACTGGAACTGTTCAGAACGCCAGAACTGTAACGGAGAACGCATCACCTTAATCAAGATGCTCTCAGTCGATCTGTAGATGGTTCTCTCTACGATAGGTAACTGGAAATAATAACGAGTGTCATTAATCACCATAGCACCTTGGTAGAGATACGGTAGGTACAGATGTACCTTTATCTCTTTATCCTCGAAACGGAAGAGATATTCATAGAGCTGAAGTTCAGATCTCTGAATGTTGAATCTTCCCTTTACGAGAGGATTGGTTACCGAATACTCAATCACTTTTTCAGGGTTCATGATTGTGTAACCGAGATAGTTCAACTTACCGTTGAACAGCTGGACTGCTTCTTTGAAGATAGTCTCAACAAAATCAGGGAACCGGTTTATCTGATCTTGTCGATATCCTCTGAGAAGATAGTCGTTAAATTGTGGAAGTTTAGTAGTCAACTTCCCGATGGAACTATTCCACGACATCTAACGTCCCCTTAAATAATTCAAATTTCCCATAGTTAACTCCAAAGTGACTTTACCAAGCCACATACGCTGCTACATGCTGCAGACACTTTATTACATAGGTGGCTCACTACTGACACTCCCTTACTCGCTAATTCCCCTAAATGTACACCATTTAGACCAGCATAAACTGTTTTGACGTCGGCGTTACCACGACTTGTAAACCAAATCGCAGCAGAGACTATCAGTGGGAGGATAGCAGCGGCAGCTTTAGCAATGTTAGCCAAAGACGAAGCCTGAGTAGCTCTGGTAGACATTTGTTCTTTCTCTACCTTAGCCTTATTGATCTCTTGCTCATACTTGAATTTATAGAAGTCTCGTTCTTTATTAAGACGAGCTTCCTCTTCTTGGAGCCGTTGCTTCTGTCTTATATTTTCCTGTTCCATCTGCTGAGCAGCTAGCTTAGCGGCTAAGACTTGTTGCTCGTAAGACGCTCGGGATGCACTATTAGCTCGATCAAGTTCGGACTTAGTTGTCGCGAGGTCTTTCTTCAGAAGCTCATTTTCTTTCTGGATCTGAGCTAGAAGATCCTCTTTGTTCTTTAGTTCTTTTCTTAATTCGGCTGTCTTCTGTTCAATGAGCGAGTCCACCTCAGCATCACTTCGATGAGACAGTCTATCATTTACCTCATCAGTTATAGCTTTCTGAACCATAGCCCTATCAACTCCGAATATCCAGACTTGTCCTTCCACTATACGTGTGAACACACCTGCGTTCTTATCGTCCCAAACGAGATCGTTAATTTCCATGGTGTCATATCTACCACCACGGTTGATCATTAATTTAATGAACTCTGGTTGATCATGCCGATGGTCTAACACCACTGACATCAGACGATCATTTACCTTGAGATATAAGTACTTATATTCGGAATTGTGGGTATTACCATAGATAACAAATGGAGTAGTACTCCCGCTGAGAAACTTCTCAGAGATATCTCGGATATACTTCTCTTGATATTGTTGTCCTAAGGGATTAGTTTCTTGTATCACAGCGAGATGACGCTGGATAGCACAACTCATCCCCAGAGAGGGTATAAAGTAAGCCCCGTCGAGCAGCTTCCTATAGGGGATCGATATGGACGCTGCTGGAAGTTCCATTTTAGTATAGCTAGAGGGTGTTTTGTCATAAAACGTGCCTTTGCTACCTGGCCTTCCTGTTCTGTAGAGATACTTGATCTCCAGACGTGGGTTAAGAGCACTTGTCGTCACAGTAGGTATGGTAATGATCTTACCATCAGCTCTCGCTAGATATACGTCTTCCCCTGTGGTATTGACTATCGCAAGTTCTTGATAAAAATCAACAACGTTACGATCGTTCATATACGACGCACATACATACTGCGACTCGGTGATATCGTGGCCTGACATAGTAGATATGCTAAGACACCTCCAGTCCTTTAAAAGAATTTAATGTAACGTTACTTCGTTAAGATAATATATGCGTAGTTTCGGCATGAGTAAAATAGGGATACCTACACCCTTACGGGTGTAGGTATCCCACTGGTGGAGAAATAATGAGTTATTCTTTTAAGCGTAAGCGTACATAGCAGCTTGTACTAAAGTACGAGTTTCGACACCAATAGCATCATCAATAATGTAGCTATCAGTAGCAGACATTGCGCAAATGTCTGCACCCTTCAGTGCTTGTTGCTCAAGCACTTCAGTGGTCACTAAACTATCAGTAGTATACCCTAGGTCTGAAATGATCTGATTATAGACATTTTTCTTACGTCCGCTCTCGCCATCTTTCAGACTCATGTTGGTTACTAAAATTTTTACTTCTTCTTCACTGTTGAGCATTTGAGAAGAACCAATGTTCTCCTGTATGCAACGATACATGTCAACATTACCTTTATGAGCAACCTCATTAGTAGCATTCTGAAGAATAGCAACAGATCTTTCATCCCAATAAGGGTTGTTATCTTCAGGAGTACGTGAAGATCTTAATGACATACCTTCCACCGCAGCAGCGCATCGCTTCAACTGGTTGACTAAATCTGTCATACCCATAGAAGCTGCTAACTGTAGTAATACGTCATATAAAGTTTTGTTATATTGGAAGTTAACGTAACTAGTGGTAGTGATAGAGTTACAGAGACTACGTGCAATGGAGTATAGTTCATCGATCTGGTTACCAGAACCAGTACCTAGCAAAGCTGTGAGACTACCACCTGCTTCATCTGCTACTGAAGGATACTTACTGTTATCACCAAGACCGATGATCATGCTCAGGATGTTATCGGAACTACCAGCACTGGAGAATTTCCCCATCACATACTTGGCGATGTTAAGGTTAGAACCTAAAAGATCAGAAGCAGCTGTATTAACGTAACTATCTACTTTCTTAGAGACCCAACTATCAACAGGACTGGGAAGGATATCGATAACAGCATCACCGATTTCTTTACCGCCTTGGATGACAGCACTACCTACACCTCCGATAGCACTTGCGGCATCTCCGAGATCATTCAGCACTTTGCCAAGCTGATTGTCACCGGATAGTCCATCAGTTAAAGATCCTACGAAATCATTAACCGTAGACGTGATAGGTTCAGTGATAGATTGTTTAAGTTCATTAAGGACGTTAGGTGTTTCACGGATAGCACCTGCAATCTCACTGGAAACGGATTTAATAGTCTCAGAGAGATCACCACTTTCCTTGATAATGAAACCAGTGGCTTTCTCGATATTGCTGACTACAGAATCACTGAGACCGTTCAGCATATCTACTGAATCAGAACCAAGGGAACTGGTATCCACACCAGAGATAGTGTCTTCTACTGTCTTGGTAGTGAAGGATACTGCTTGAGCTATAGCTTCACCGGAACTAGAAGATATAGATTTAAGTTTACTATTTACTTCCTTAGCGCCGTCTCCTACGGTGCTAGTAATATCTCCTAGTGAAGAAGCATCGGCGTTCGTATCTCCGAAAAAAGAAGATACCGCATCAGGGAAACTAGAGGTAAGATCATTGAGAGTAGTCTTCAACATGCTAGCACCAGAAGTTAATTTACCCTGGGCCTCTTTTAACATCGAATTGGCAGTATTGGAGAGATCTCCTAGAAAGTCAGAAGATTCTAATGTCTCTTTGATCTTACTTTCATCTATTCCCTGTTTAGCTAGACCTTCCTTAATGTTGTCTGTTAAACTAGCCATAATTACACTCCGGAAGCATTAGATTCAATATGCATACCTGCTAAAAATTGATCTAAGACTACAGCAGAACGAGCGATAGAACCAGTATCTTTACCGATGGAAGTCCTACCAGTCTCCTCTAGTTCACGTTTATACTCAGCAAAGGCTGTAGTATCGCCACCACGGAATTTAATAAGTTCTAAATTAACTTTATCTAATCCTCTAGCGAAGAGAGCTTGTGCTTCCACCTGACTATGAGAACTAGCTTTATCTGGTTTCATCACCTGACCAGTCAACATATCGATACGGTTATCGGATTCAGCTACGGATAATTTGTGGTCTACGAACTGAGACATACGACGTACCGGAAGTGTTAGTACTAAGTATTTATGAGGTGTCAGATAGTAGGATTGAGTAGGTTCATCCCACAGTTTAAGACGGGAGAATAACTCAATACCTAATTCCTTAGCTACAGCAAGTAATCTCTCCATCTTGACATTTACTTTGATAGCTGGAGCATAGAAGGAAATGATCTCTTCTCCATTACGGAGATCTTTCATCCAGTCGTCAAATTCTTTATCTGACATCTCGTTGAACATTTTCTCATAACGTTCTGCATTGGTACCTTCAGGTTCCATTTTCTTCATGTAACCGATGATGTAGTCCTGCACCTTTTTCCGCTTAGGAGTCATATACCCTCCCTGAAAACCAGTAAATCTTAAGCTATAACATTTTCCAAGGCGACTTGAATAAAAATAAAGAAGAGCGGTCTCTCTACCTACTAGTAAGGTAGGTAGAGAGTAGGCTTATATACGAAGAGCGACGTGATGGATTACACTATTGTAGAGTTCAGGGAACTTCTTATGAGCAGTGCCAAGACTATCCGGTTTTCCTAAATCCGTAATAATCTTAGTGTAGAATCTCTTGGTTAAGTGCTGAAAGAACAAACTAGGTATTCTTCAGCCTGGTCAATATGATTCTTCTAGCATTTACTACCGTTATGGGGAGAGGTTCTATCATAGAATCAAATCCTTAATAGTACGCTCACTGGGTAATACGGGAATATAACTAGGAGCATTTTCCTGGAGAGCTGCAGTGATCACTTCGATCTCTTCCGCAGATTTACGACGGAATCGTCGAGCGAACCTTTCTTTCCAGGTAGACTTAGCCGGAGTTACTGTAAAGTTCCAGTAGCCTCCGTAGTTATTGTCTTCTCCACGTGTTCTCTCATATATGAAAGTTCCCACGTTAGTGTTAAGTCTCACCTTTGCCCAGATGGTCGGAAATGGAACAAATTTATCCACTTTGAAGATACTATCAAAGTGGGATCTTACCTTAGCTGTAACAGTCTTGCTGTTCAAAGGTAAACTATATACCCAGCCATTTGGAGTTACCGAAATAAAACCGAACACGACTTCGTGCCTCTTCTGCTCCTCATTAAACAGAACAGTGCAGTAACCTGCTAGCGCTGTCTCACTAACAGCCCGGAGTAGTAAAAACGGCATCCTGCGTTTTAATGCTCCTAAACTTACTTTATTCTCCGGGAAGAAGTGCTCGATAGTAGAACGGAGTGAGCTCATGAGCTCACTCTTATCGTTAGGATCTCCGAAAGGGTGTGGGTATAGCTTGGGTGTAGCCATACGAAATATTTCCTCAGGTTAGAACTGTAAACTGTACATGGATTTAATCCGCTTGTCACTGATGAATTTAACATCCTTAGCTGTTTTAGATATACTAAACATCAGGTTGTTGTTACGATCCTTGAACAGAGACTTGACATCACGGATCTTCAGATACTCCATAGAGGAGGACTTACGGCACTTCTCAGGAATATTAAGGATGATATCTTTAGTCTTGATCGGATAAATTCCAAGTATGTAACGTTTACCAACAGGGACGAACTTAATGGAACCTAAACCTTCATTCGTCAGGATACGATCGATACGAAGAGTATTAGGATCCTTATCGTTCATGTGAAAGACTACTAAGTCTTTAGTCTTATTAGGAAGTCCATAGACTAAATCAGACTTAGCGCCACGAGATACTGACTTCCTCTTAGAGAAGGAGTCTACGTGTTCTTCCGTGATAGAACCGTTCTTGTGGATGGCATAGAAGGTTCTAGTTATAGGACAGAGGGTATACCCTTGTACAGTTTGGATGATAGAGGTTTCCATAACGGAAGTGCCACCATCCTCACTGATAACCAAAGTTAGCTCATCATTAGTCGATGGGTAACAGATGAGGTCTTCACACCAAATCTCCTTAGAGAGTTCAATGAGAGGACGTACTCGATTATCCTTGACGATGAACTTGAGAGGATAATGACTGTCGTAATAGTGAACAGTCTTCTTAATGGAAGAAGGCCAACCTTTACTATTAAGAATATCAACCAAATCATCCTCACCGAAGAAGTTTATAACACCCCAGTTACCGAACTTGACATAGCCGATGAACTCATCACTATATTTGGTAAGAGAAGTGCTAGCATACTTCTTCTTAAGGATCTCAGCATCGTGGTAGATGATGTCATTGATCTTACTAAAAGCGTCATAGGTGTTCTTGATATCGATCTCAACTTGTTCTAACTCACGTTCCACAGTAGCAGCATTACGACGACTTAAGATGTTTAATGGTTGACGGCAGAGCTGTTGAGATTGTTTCAGAGTCAGTTCCTGCCATTTCTCATGTAAGATCTTGATCGCTGCTTCTTCAGTCTCACTATGACGAATTATGTCTACTACCTCGTCAATGTGGTTAATCACGATCAGGATAGCAGTCAACAACAATTTCTTGTTGATGAACTCGGCTAAACGATACTTGAGACTGGAGGCTATACTGAGAGCACGTTCCTTATACCAGTTATATGTAAGCTTCTCAGGAGTTAAACAGACGACCTTACCATTTAAGGTATAGTTGTACAAAGGATTCCAAACGGTATGTAATCGAAGTATACCTCTTAATTTAGAGAGTACCTCAAATGGGTTCTTACCACGCTTAATACTGATGTTGAAGTCAGCTTCATCGGCACTATACTGATTAGCAGCATCGATGAGCTCATTGTACTTGGATTTACTGTTCTGTAATTCTGCACGTAAGGTAGTTACTGCAGTATTAAAGTCAAATCCATAAGGCACAGCTCGTAGAGTAATACTGTTACCAGATAACTCAACCCATCCGTCTAGTTTAATCGGACATTCGTAATTACCCTTACGGTACTCTGCTAATAACTCTTCTCTATTCAGGATTAAATTCCTAATAGGGAAAGCTGGAATTAAACAGGGAGCCATCTTAGTCTTGTCAGGGAAGAGTAGACCTTTGTTCTTATAGTGATCTGCGAATAGCATCACTAACGAACATACTTGACTGACATCAATCATGGGAATCAGTGATTTAAAACCAAAACCTACAGTTAAGTTACCTAGGATAAGACCCATAGGTAATCTAGGGATGAGATGACTTGGTTCTACTCCATTAAAGGTATCCGATAACTTCATCGGAATAGTCTTGGTGTTGACATCTGTAAAGTAGACATCGCGGGAAAAAATAGAGATAGATATTTCTAAGTATCTTGAGTCAGCAAATGAACCAGGATCGTAATACTTACCTGAGTTTCCGTTAACACTGACTAAAGGATATCCAACCATGAAGTTCTGTGCCAGACGAATAGTAGCTCCAAAAATAGAACTATCACCACCGGTGTGATAACCAGATACTACACCGATGAACTGGTTCATGGACTTAGGGTCTTTATAGTCCTTAGAGTTCCAGACGATACGACGTTGAACGTCTTTTAATCCGTCATAAGCATTAGGGAACTTTGTAGCTAGAACCTCACTTCCAAAAACAGAGAGATTCTGTTTAATCTCAGTAGAACCGTCACTCTCTTTTACAGTAACGAAGTGATCTGAGACGATGTTATTAGGATCTTTATCCATAGCCCTTATTCTGTTCCTTGTTTAATAAATAGGTTGATTTTCGGTACACTAATATATGCTAAAAGTCGATAGAGACACATATCTATAGAGTAGTATAGATGGAGAGGTACACCAGTACTGGTGTACCTCTCC
>NFYZ01011273.1_pt1 | contig 15922 bp, 30 predicted proteins | sample 1092561 | NCBI WGS metagenome assembly NFYZ01 (sample SAMN03609887, study PRJNA323583) | gut metagenome | isolation source: feces | host: Rattus norvegicus | place: Malaysia | collected 2013 | reverse complement strand
GACAATATATATATTGGCTGTGATATTACAGACACAAAAATATCTGAAATTTCACAATGTGCAATTCAATTTAGAAATGCAGTTTTAAATATTTTTGCTGATTATGTTGATATTAAAAAACTTATTATTAGACATTTGAATCAGAAATTAGATAAAAAGAAAAAGGAAATTAATAATATATTAGAAACTGTAAAGGAATATCATGATGAATGTACGTTAATTGAAAAACAAATAAAAGAGTATGAAGATATGGTGTGAATCCTTCAATGGATTTAAAAAATTAATGGAAAAGAATAATTGGAATAATCGCACTTTACCAAATAATGTAGCTATAATTTCTATATGTGAACCAAATGTTTCAGATGAATATCATATATTTAATTCAGCTGAAAATGTTATTAATTTAGATTTCTATGATATTACTGATTATGATTTAACATATGCATATGGAAATGATATTTCAGAAGAGGAAGCTGAATATGCTAAATCAATTAAAGGTTTAACAGATGAACAAGCATATGAATTATTTAATTTCATAGAAAGAAATTTAGGTAAAGATATTTATGTTCATTGTTCAGCAGGAATTTCAAGGTCACAAGGTGTTGTTAAATTTATATTAGATTGTTATCCTGATATATATACAGAAACAAATCCTAATAATCATTGTGATTATCCTAATATTCACATAACATCATTATTGAAAAATTGTTATAGAAAGAAATATAAAAATATATGGTAAAAACAGATTTTGAAAAGTTTATGATTTCAAATGGTGTAAGTAGTTTATACTTACATGATTATATTAATAAATCTGGTATTTATAATGGTTATCAGAATCCTACAATTCTTGAAGAGCGTCAACTTAATGTTTCACAAATGGATGTTTTTTCAAGATTAATGATGGATAGAATTATTTTTCTTGGTAATCCAGTAACATCAGATAGTGCAAATATTATTACATCTCAATTGTTGTATCTTGATACAACAGATAAGAAGGCAGATATATATCTGTATATAAATTCTCCTGGTGGTGATGTTTATTCAGGTCTTGAGATTTATGATACTATGCAACTTATACGACCAGATGTTTCAACTATTTGTGCTGGAATGGCTGCAAGTATGGCGAGTATCTTGTTATGTGCAGGTGCAGAAGGAAAGCGATGCGCATTGAAACATTCACGTGTGATGATCCATCAACCAATGTCGTCTACTGGACCACATACACAAGCTAGTGATATAGAGATTACATGCAAAGAAGTTAATAGACTTAAGAATGAATTATATGATATTATATCTACACATTCAGGACAAACACTTTCACGAATTAAGAAAGATGCTGATAGAGATTTTTGGATGAGTTCAGAAGAGGCTAAATCATATGGAACAAAAGGTATGATTGATAAGATATTAACTAGTAAATAATAAAACTAAAGTCTGTTTATATTGTATAAAATATAAACAGACTTTTTTATTTTATATGAAAAAATAGAAAGACGAATATTTAAATGCATATCATGAAGATTTAGTATGGATGTCATATAGATATGCAATAGGTAGACATACTATTGCTGCACACCAACATGCATTAAATATAGCAAAATATGAATTTGATAATTTTAATAAAGAACAAAGAAAACGTTTAGTAATTGATGTAAGACAATGCATAGCAGATAATTTAAAGTTTGGTGAATATAATTTATCAATAGATTATTCTATAATTCCTGAAGAAAGAAAACCATTAGAATTTCTATTACAATACTTTATTGATAATCCGAATTGGCAAATTACTGGTGATTATAAAGGATTAACAGTTTCAAAGGATAATATGGGAAATATTATATATGAAAAGAAAACAACGAATACAACATATATTACTATACCATTTTCAATAATGATATTAGAAGATTTATTAGTATGGATGGATCTTGCAAGCTATTTCGATGAAGATAATTATAAAACATGTAAAGTTGAACATGATGGTAAAATAGAGGAAATAACATATTTTGATAGTTATATCTATTATCAAAGTAAAGATGATAAATTACCATATTGGAAAAAAGTAAAGAAACCAGTTAAAGAATATATCAAATATTTAGGTAGTGATTGTTATATACCAGATGATTTAAAAATTATAGAATAATTATATGAAAATAATAGATAAACTATTAAATAAAGGTAAACCAAAATTAGATCCAGAAATTGTAACCAAATCAGTTTCGAATATAGATATATTACCAGAATTTAAAGATGTATATCCTTTACAATGGTTATTTACATATGATGACTGGACAGGCAAAACGTATGTATATAAATTAAATTCACCATCTACACCATATCTATATGCGAAGATTTTTTTATCTCCTGTATTTAAATCTTATATTATACGATTATTTAGTTATATAAGTGATGTTCCGCTAACAGAAGATAATATTGATAAAGTAAAAAAAGGTGATACGAAATTACAATATGCTATATCACCAACAGATATGAAAGTATTTGGTCCAAATAATCCTTATGGATTTACATATGAACTTTTAATTAATAAGTTAATTGAACAATATTTTGAAGTAATGCGTGCACGTTAAATTTTTATATTTAAAAATAAATGTGTATCTTTGTATTAATAAAATATATAAATGGAAAGAATTGATTTAACGTTTTATAATAATAGATTTTCTATATATCGCTATATATTTAGTCATATGTGGAATTTATATTCAAAGAAACCAGAATATCATAATAATGATAAAAAAGATGATATATTAAGGTTATTTGAAAAATGTGATGAAATTATAGAATTGGTAGAAAATATTTGTAATAATAAACCGATTCCACATGAACGTTATTATAATAATTTTGAACGTTTTGGTGATATGTTACAATTAAGAAATATTTTTGAAGAACTATTAGAATATTTTTCATCATATAAATTTATTATATTTGAAAATACATCTAAAAAAGATGTTCAAAAATTAAAGAATGAACTGTTATATATTAATGCACGGTTTATTCTTGTTGATAATAAGAGAAATACATTATTAAATTCAGATGATATTAAATTATAAAGATAATGAAACATGTTGATTTTAATTTATCAGTAATTCTTAATAACTTAGGTTTTGATGAATATACTGAAGATTTATATTTAAAGACACCTGTAGGTATTAAAGCAGTTAAAGGAGATCCTAAAAACCCAACTGCTGAACGTGTATGGCATACAGGAGATTTGGAACCACATAATTCTGATTGGGGTATTACTTATCCATCTGCAAATTGGATTCCAGCACCTACTGTTTTTGAAGTTATTGATTGGTTTGAAAAATATATGGGTTTTATCATTCAACCAACATATAGTAAAGAAAATAAGGAATGGTCATATGTTATTATTCCTGTAAGCACTGTTGCAAATCAGCTATGGGAAAAACATGTTAATGAAGGCGAATCTTATTTATCTTTTAATACATTAGAAAATTGTTTTTCTGGTGCAATACGATATATCTGTAATATTGCAGATAATGAAAAATGGACTGATATTTTAAATAATTATATTAAAAACATAGGATAAAATGGGTGATTTTTGTGTATCCGGATTTTTTTCACGAGTTCCTATAAAACGAGGTGAAACAGCTGTAGCTATTATTTGTAAGAAAAGTAAGAATATTTCAAATATTCCTTGTTATTTGGAAAGTCCATTAATTCCTATGCATATTCCTGTTATAGGTTCTATGGGTGATTATGGTGTATTTGATGATTACGATGAAGATGAAACTACAAGAATACTTAAAGGTAAACTTAATATGGATTTCATCAAAATTACAGAAATTATTTTATATAACTGGAATAAGTATAAAAAATATGATGAACAACCAGATGCAGTTAAAGATTTATTTACAAAATTAGATACAATAAGTAAAGCTCGATATGCATCTACTGAACAGAATGAATATTCTATTATATATGAAAAGTATTCAATATATAAAGCAATGACATATGACATTGATATAATGAAAGAAATTCTTCATAAAATAGGTACATATGATAATATATTTGATTATAATGTAAATGATCGTGTTAAGATTGAAGCAGATTTACAAGATGAAAAATATCATGATTATATGCCAAATATGTATACATGGAATTTGTTATCTACATTACCAAGATCTATGGGATTTTATAATAATTCTGTAGTAAATTGGGATGTATTTGCAGATGCTACAATAGAGTGGTGTTCTTTTATTAATACATTAGCTTTATTGAATGGAACTTTTTGTAATTCAAGAAATGCTGGTCAATCCTGGCATTATGATGAACAATATATTACAGAAGGGAAAAAGCTATTACAAGCTATTATGGATTCATATGATAAATTAACAAGTCATGATGATGAGGATGATGATACATATGAAGAAGATATTTAATTAAAAATATATTTTAAAATGGATATAACAAAAGATTTATTAATCTTTCATAATTTTGAATATGATTATGATAGTGGATTTGGTGATTTTGAATCTATGGATGTTTTCACAAAAACAGTAGGTCCTATTAATCATACATTTACAATAACAATTAATAATGGTCATACCAATATGATTGGTAGAAATTGGAATTGTATTATTCAAAATGATGATATGGAAACTGTTGCTTCAGTTGAAGTTCAAACAACAGATCAATTAAATAAATTATTCGATTTAATGAATATTAATTTGTCACTATAAAAATAAAGAGGAATAACAAATGATGTTATTCCTCTTTTCTTATTATTTAAATTTAGGTGTTGCTTCATAATCTAATGATTTAGGATGAAGTAAATCATCCACTGTTACAGTAAATCCAGGTGTAAATTTATAATCAGATAATTGATATGCAACTGATTCTAAATCTATCTATGTATTAATAGGATCTATATGCATCCAACCAGGAATTTTCTCAACTTTAACTGGTTTTTCATTACATATCTATATATTGTCACCAGGAATTTCTGGATTTACATGTGTACTTGTAATATTATAAATAATTTTAGTCATAACCTAATTTAACATTTAACTTTATATATTTATTAAATACTTAAATTGTTAAAGTTCTTACCTTAATATTTTTCATTATAATATTCCAATCATCAACTTGCTTCTTATTCATGTATATACATTTACTATTATCTTTACCTCTTCTAAGATTTGCCAATAATACTTTAAATATACTTTTATATAATTCATTGGATTTACATAAATTCATTGTTATAATATCAGGTATATATTCATATCCCATATCAAATGATGTTCCTAACGTTGGTGATTGAATACTATTTATATCTATATTATTTTCAATATTATGATTCTGTTCTTCCCAATTTATTATATAATCATTAAATAATGCACATACTGTTTTTACATAACTATGATGAATCTTATCTTGATATTTTATACTTTTACAGTAAGAAACAAAATCACATAACAAATATTCATATTGTGTTTTCTCTGGATTTATACGTTCTCTGTTATTAAATATAAGTTGATAAAGATTTTTCTTCCATTTAAATATATATCCTTCAGGCTCTTTTGCTAATATGTCAGATTTATCTATTAACTCATAAAATAAATTCTTATAATCATAATTAAGTTTTGTATCACCATTAATATTTTTAATAAGATTTATTATATTATCATTAGTTAATAATTTTTTTAAATTATGTTTAATCGATATATTAAACTTATCTTTTAATCTGATTTTATTAATAAATGAATCAGGATTAATATTTTCATCATTATATGTAATTCTATCTATAAGATATTTAATATTATTAGGATATTCTGTTAATAAAGGTTTATTACTAGGAAAGTAAAACATTGATATATTATAACCTACATGTTCTTTAAATAAATCTTGATTTGCAAGTTTAATAAAATTCCAATCAGTTACAAGTTGACTCCACATATTATTAAGTATCATGTCAACTCTATCAACGACTTTTCCTGTTGCTTTTTTAATTGTTATAGTTTGTTTAGATGTTATCTCAACAATGACATAATGAGTATCTATTTTTTCTTCTATTGTACAATTATTAATAAATTCCTTTATAAAACTAACAGGTTTATTTCCTATTTGTGTTATATCCTTAATCATTATTAAAACAATGGTTCAGATTCATTTGAATCTTCATCACATTCATTATTGTCATTGTCATCGTTTGCTTCATCAATATAAGCCGAATTTGTTTCATATAGATTAATAATGTAATTATTATCACGTGATTTATAACGATCCCAACAATTCCATCCATTTCTACCATCATCTGACATTATTTTAATAATAGAAAAGATCTTACCACTGATAGATAAATCACCATATTCATTAATAAGTTCTTTTCTATCAGATTCTGTACAATCTTCTGTAATTTCAGTAAGAAGCCTTACCATCATTTGCATCTTAACACCATCTAATGTAAATTTAACTACATGATATAAAGTATTACCAATAAAATCCTTTTTATCTTTACGATAATCTTTACACATAAATTTACCTGGTGCAGATGTTCGCCAACTATTGATGAATTGAGATGTAATATCACTATTATTAACCATAATAATAGGTTCACGATCGCCTTTTGAATTCTTTGTAAACTTTATATGAATTTCACATGAATTAATTTCTGGAATAAATTCATCATATGAATTGAATGTAGAAATTTCTACTTTACCTGAGTCAATTATTGTTTGTATTGACTTCACTAATTTTTCTGGGTATATCTTCATCATTTTTGTTTATTATGATTTATTTTGAAATATTTTTTTCTTGTTCTTTAATTGAAATTAATTTTTCATATCGTTTAACATCTGTTATAAGTTCATCATAATATAAAGATTTTAATGTCTCAAAATCTTTGAGATTAATTTTATAACGTTTACAATATTCCTTAATTAATTCTTTATCTATTTTATCAGTCTTTGATGATGTGTTAGCAGATTTTTTTGCACCTTTTGTATAAACAAAATAAGGCACACGTCCATATCCTTCTTTACTTGATATAAACATTGCCCATGATTTAATTACACCTGCTGTATTAATTGTATTCTTATTAAATAATGCACCTTGTAAAGGATATTTAATACTAAATACTCTATTAATTAAAAAGAAATTTTTATCTAATATCGTATCAGATAATTTATTGAATCCTTCAAAATTAGTACACATCATAGAAATAATATCATATGGACCAATAGCTTTAGGTGTTTTTATTTTTTCAACATCTTCATTATTGTCTGTCTTTTTTCTTGCCATAGATGAATATATAATTTTACTTAATTTATTATAGTTATAAACATTGATATTGTCTATTTATAGCTAATAAATATATTAAATATTTTAACTAATAATATTTAAATAATTATGAAAAGTTTGAAGTATATTTTATTAGGCTCTTTATTAAGCCTTACTTTTTCATTTAATTCTTGTGATTTAAAATAGAATACAGGAAACAATAAGTCAAATGATTCTACATATTCTGTTTCTATTAAATCAGTAAAAACAATGAAAAATGATACATTAGATATTTTACAATTAGATTCATTAACAAAAGCGGATAAATTACCTGGATATAATAAATGGATAAAAACACCTATTAAAGATGGTGATGATAATAATGTATATGAATATTCAACATTATATGATAAAACAACAGGTATTATATATACTGTTAAATAGATAAAACATAACCAATATGTTGTATAGAAAAAGAAAACAACATCTAAATAAAAATTAAACGATTTAAAACGATATGGCACAAATGTCTTCTGAAGAAGCACTTAACGGTATTTTTAACATTCTTGATACTATGGTAAATCAGCATGAAGAGAAAAAGAAAGAAACTCTTGAATAGAAAGCTGATAGTACTATAGTAAGTTTGTTATAGGGTATTGTTGAGACAGCTAAAGATGAATCAGCAGCAACAGTCGGAGAATAGTTAGAGAAACTGTCAAAAGGATTAGTTGCAATGGAATCAATAGATAATGACGTATTAAATAAAGTTGCCACATCTATAGGAAATGTAAATACTGTTTTATCAAGCCTTAAAGTTGATAATGATACATTTGATAATATTGATAGTTTTTTGAAAGCTATTAATAAAATGACAGAAATAAATGCAGAAGGTGCAAAGAATATTGTTGATTTTATTTAGAGTTTAACATTATAGAATTCTAAATAGGTAGGTAGAAGTGTTGGTATTATAAAAGCTGTTGTTGAAACAATGTCTACATTAGTTGCTATAGATATGATTAAACTATAGAAGAATATAAACAAATTAGACGTAAAATCAGCAAAGCGAATGGGTAAATTTATTACTACATTAATTAATTCCATCAGTAAAGCAAATCCTAAATAGAAAGATATAGAAAAGCTTATTAAGCCAATAGGAGATTTAATGGGTGGTATATCTAAATTAGTTGATTCTAATGTATTTAAAATGAAAATCAGTTTAAATCCAATTAGAGGCTGGTTATTAGGTAGACAATTAGGATAGTTTATTAAGTCAATTTCTAAATATCTTAAAGGTGATTTAAAAGTAGATGAAAGTATAAAGTATTTAGGTGGTATATTAGATCCACTTGTAAAACTTGCAGATCCAGATCAGAAATTCTCTGTTTTTAAATTAGCTAAAACATTAAATGGATTTACAGCAAAAATACTTGCAAATTTCTTTTCTACATTTATTAACGAAATACCAAGCGGTAAGCGAGTAGAGAATACAGTCAATAGTATGCTTGCAATATTAAACGCGTTATTTGATATTAAAAAAGTACAGATATTAAACTTTATATTTACTGTAAGTTCATTAACTGAAAAACGTGCAAAGAAATTGGTTGATTTCTTTTCTACATTTATTAACGAAATACCAAGCGGTAAGCGAGTAGAGAATACAGTCAATAGTATGCTTGCAATATTAAACGCGTTATTTGATATTAAAAAAGTACAGATATTAAACTTTATATTTACTGTAAGTTCATTAACTGAAAAACGTGCATAGAAATTAGTTAATTTCTTTAATACTATATTAACTCAAAATTGGGATGCAGAATAGGTTAATGCAATATCTGTTTTTTTCGATGCATGGAATAATGCAATGCGTACATTATTATTAGGTGTTATATTCATTGCATTAACTATAAAGGTTACATCATTTAAAACAATAGTTGAATCTGTATTAGTTGTTCGTTATTTAATTAAATTCATGAAAAATACAGTAACAGATTTAGTTAAAGAATTAGATAAAAAAGATGTAAAAGAATCCAGCGCAATTATAGAAATGTTATCAATATCAATAGGAACTATTGGTGGAATTTTAATGGGATTATCTTTAGTAACTAAATTAGTTGGTATTGGTACTGTAGTAGTCAGTTTATTAATATTAAGATCTGCTGTAAATGGATTTAAGAATATAATAAAAGATTTATCTGATCAGAAACTTGATGAAAGTTTAAAATATGTTCAATGTGTATTAACTGGTATTGGTTTAATGGTAATGTCATTGTCTGTGTCTTTATTATTATTAGCATTAACAGTAAAGAATAATAGTGTTAAAACCATTATTGCATCAATAGGAATATTAACATTATTTGTCGCTGGTTCTGTTTATCTTGTAAATAAATTATCTAGTATAGATTCTAAAAATCTTAATGCATCAACAAATGCAATGTTAAAGATTGCAGGAGTATTTGCTATAATTGCTTTAGTATCTGCAACTTTATTAGTACCAATAGGTAATAGTTTAGGAGATGTTATGGCAGGTGGACTTGTTGTTTCATTAGTTATAGCATTGGGTATTTTTGCAGTTAAATATATAGCTAAAGCAAATAAAGATATAGAGCAAGGTGCATCTAATTTATTAAAAATATCATTAATTTTCGCGTTAGTTTCAATTATATCATTAACATTATTAATTCCTATGAGTAAGCAAGCAGATGATGTAATAGTCGGCGCAATTATTACGCTTACAATAATTGCAGGATTAGTATTTGGTGTTAAATTATTAAATAAAGTAAACGGTAAATGTGCATTATGGGGATTAGCAGCAACTGTTGTATTAGCAGTCATTTATATGGGTATTACTTTGATTACTAAAGATTTATTAATACCAATTGGTTAGAATGGTAAAGAAGCAGGTATAGGTATGGGTATAACATTATTCATTATTGTCACTCTTATATTTGGTACATACATATTATCTAAAGTAGATGGTAAAAAAGCAGGATACGCTATATTAGCAACAGCAGCTATGGCATTTATTTTATTAGGTATTTCTTTAATTACTAAAGATATATTAATTCCTATAGGTAAACTGTGGGATGAAGCATTAATAGGTGCAGGTGTAGTTTTAGGTATTATTGCAATATTTGGTGCAATTTTATTTGCAATTGGTAAAATGAATTTAAAACATAAGATTGCTATTAAATAGGGTGCTAAAATAATGATGGAAATCGGACTTGTTATGTTAATAACAGGCACAGCTTGCTTATTATTTGCTATAGAATCCAGAAAACTTTATCAATTAAATGATGGTGGTGCAGTTGTATTAGGTGCATTAACTATGACAATAATGATGGGTTTAATGGGTTTAATACTTTATAATGTCGGTAAACTTAAAAAATATTCTGAAAAGATTGCAGAAGGTGGAGCATTAATGATAGCTATAGGTGCATTACTTGATATTATTGGAGGAACAATGTTATTATTCTCATATGAATGTAAAAAGATAGATGACTTTAATAAAGACGGTGCAGTATTCTTAGGTGCAGGAACAATGGTTGCATTATTAGCAGTTATGGGTGTTATAATGACAGCATTAGGTACAATGACTCCACTTCTTCCTTTTATTGCTGCTGGCGCAGTAGTTATGACTGCGATCGCAGGTATAATGACATTAGTATCAGGTACAATGATTTTATTTATGAAAGCATTGGAATTAATGTTACCATATAATGAAGAACAACTTAAGAAAATAGGTAAAACATCTGTTACTTTATTTGACGTAATGTATGATGTTATAAAAGCTGCTGCACCGAACCCTATACAAATGGCATAGGCAATTGCAGCTGGGGCATTCGCTCCTATTATTATGGCAGTATTTGGTGTATTAACATTAACTGTTATGTAGATGAAATATATAACAGAGATTTGTGATTCAAAGATGATTCAAACATTCTCAGAAATAATGTTAGGTAAATCAAAAGATGATGTTAATAGTGTTCTTGGTTCAATGCAAGCAATTGTTAAAGCATTTGGAGATTTTAACGGTAAGACAAAGGCATTAATAGTTTCAATGGCATTACGTCCTATATTAACAACAATATCAGATTACATTGATATTATTATGAAGATTGCAACAATGAATTATATTGCCGGTTATGATGATAATGGTAAACCTATGTATGAACATTTACCTGCAACTGTATTTGCAGATGCAGCTTCTGCTGTTACAAAAGGATTCACAGAATTCTTAACAGGATTAAGTAATGGTTTTAAAGGCTTAGATGCTTTGAAAATTGTAGTTTTATCTGTATTAACATTAGCATTAAATCCTATTATAGATACAGTTGGTAAATTTGTAGATGTCGTGATGAAAGTTGCAACAGGTACATATATAATTGGTTATGATAATAATAAGAAACCCATATTTAAAAAAATATCATCTACTGAATTTAGTAAAGCAGCATCTGCTGTTTCATTATAGTTTAATCTATTCTTATAGCATTTAAGTAATGGTTTTAGTAAGATGAGCTCAACTGCAATGTTTGCTATTGCTACAATAGGATAGGTTATGGAACCTGTTATGGATGCAGTTTCAAAATTTGTTGATGCAGTAATTAAAGTTTCTACAATGCAAATAGTAACGGGTTATGATAAAAATGGTAAACCTATATATGAACCAGTAGAACCTAGTACATTTGGAGAAGCTGCTAAATATGTATCAGAAAAATTTAAAGATTTTATTGATAATTTAGGGAAAGCTTTTACTAACTTATAGCCTAATATGATATAGGCAATGGATGCAATGAAAGATTCTATTGTTCCTATAATGGAAGGCGTTGGTAAATTTGTTGATTCTATTCTTAAATTAGCAACTGGTATGTATATTAAAGAATATAAGAAAGACAAAGATGGTAATTATACTGTACCTGTTTATGATAAAGTAACTAAGGCAATGTATACAGAAGCAGCTGATGCTATAGCATAGAAATTTGCATCTTTTATTGATGAGTTAGTTAATATGTTTGAAAGACATGGTAAATACTGGGGAAATAAAACAGAAGATGCATTAAATGCGGTAGGTGGTTCTATTGGACCTGTTATGGACGGATTAGGAAAATATGTAGATTCAGTTCTTAAACTAGCAACTGGTACATATATAAAAGGTTATGACAGAAATAAAAATCCTATATTTGGAAAAGTAACATCTAAAGATTTTAAGAAAGCAGCAGAACAGATAGCAAACTCATTTACAGCATTTATTGATATATTAATTAAAAAATTTGCAAATGATAGTTTCATAGAAAAAGCCGAATCTATTGCAGATATTATAAAGAATACTATTAATCCTATTGTGAATGCAGTAAAAGCGTTTTCTGATACATTAAAACCATTCTTAGCATTAACATCTAATAAAAAAGGAACAAATGCAAAGTCAAAAGATTATTTGTGTTTACAACCTAAATTCATAAGAACAATATCTCAAAACATTGCAAATGCATTTGTTGATTTTATTACTATTATTTCTAATAATCTTTCTAAAAAAGAAAATATGGAAAAATATAATAAAATTCAATCAACCGCTAAAGTAGTCAATGCTGTAATGAAAACAATTAAAACATCTGTAGATAATCTTAAGAGAATAATAACAGCAATGACAGATGATAAGGGTAAAGTTTTATCACAAGGAAATGAAGTTGCATCTAAGTTTACATCTGTATTAACATAGTTAGCTACATATTTTAGTATAAGTGGTAAAATATTTGAAACCTCAAAACCATCTGCTGATATTGCACAGAAATTTGTAGTTTCTGTATATAAAGTTGTTGGTGTATATAGGAAAATAATAAATCAATTATCATTTAATACTAAAGTTAAACCTATTACAGCAGTTACTAATTTTGGTAATGTATTAACAAAAATGCAACGACAGATGGTAGGTGTTTCAAAAGCTTCTGATCGTATTGATTTCAGGAGAACATCACAATTTATGGATCTTTATTTAGAGATTGCAAAGAAAATGATTTATTTGTCAAGAGAAATGCAACGTCAGAAACAGTTAGGAATTCATATAAATATGTTTATTAATAATATAAAGAGATTAACATCTCCAGAAATTAATAGAAATATGAATGTTACTTCCGGTTCTATGCGTACATATACTGCAAGGTTAAAAACATTTACTACATAGATACAAGTTACTACAAGTAAAGTTAAAATATATACAACTAAGCTTGAAGCTGCACGTAGAGCATTAAAATCATTAGATGATGAAATTATTAATAAGGAAAAAGCACGTAATAATGCATTATAGCAATTTGCTAATAAGATTAATAATATTGCAGTAGCAGTTGATAGAATGAAGAATTCATTTGATAGACTTGATGAGAATGCAATTCTTAATAGATTTGATGGTATTAGAGAATTATTAGATCTTATCACAACTAATACAGGTACGCCAACTAATACTCAACAACATAATAATGTATAGCAACCTGCTCATACAGTTGGTAACAGAGTTGTTCCTCAGCAAAAAGGTATTCAACATCCATTACGTCCAGGTTAGACAAATCATAATTATTATGGAAATAATGTCTCTACACAAGGTAGAGTTACTTTCTATTTCAAGAATACTACAATCGATGGTTTCTTCCGAAATGCTTAATTATAAAAATTACATAGTTAATAAAATGGAATCTATTATTGTTATAGATTCCATTTTTTAATAAATATAAAAAGTGAATTATATCCCAGAAATGGCAACAATAAAGAATAAAAATTTATTTTATCAATTATATTCAAAAAATAATAATTTAGCAAATTCTGGTTATGCATGTACATCAACAATAAATGAAAAAGATACGTCATTTGATATATCCGGTTCAGAAGGACAAATAACAGATTCAAATGGAAATATTCTTGCATCTATTGATTTATCGACTATACATGCTGCCGGTATAACTTAGTATACAGTAGAAACTAAAATACTTCAACCACATTCCGCATATCTTTTACATGGTAATGAATACGGAGAAACATATAAATCACAGTTTTTCTTAATAAGCGATATTATTTCATCTATAGAAGATTATGAAAGTTATTGTAATATAGGATTTGATATTTTATATAAACAAAATAATAAGGTTTGTAATGTTCATGTAGAGAGTGAAACCGTAAGGGAAACATATGGTACTTTTGTAAATTTGGTCCAGAATCAATTAAATAAGTTGAAGGTACCTGTTTCTATATCTATTAAAAGTTATGACGATACAGAGAGCTCTAACAAGCAAATAGACTATATAAACTTTCAAAGTACAGAAGAAGGATATGATTTTATAGTAAGGAATGTTAAGATTATTCCTATATTAAGAAATGATGAAAATAATAAAGGTGATATTGGAGAATTTGAAGATTCACCTTTTGTTGAACCTGTTATTACAAAAGATTTCATTATAAGTTTATTGGAAAAATATAAACCTAGATTGGTAGGTGATAAAACAGATAATTCTAAACTTAATAATTATAAAATTAATTGTGATATATACAGAGAGTTTTTAAAATTGAGTGATACTATAACAGATGATTTTAATACATTTGTTTATGAAATAGATGTTATCAAAAGATTCTTTCTACCATGTTTTGAATAGAATGGTGTTTTAATATTTTCTAAGAAATTTAATGATATTATAATATAGAAATATCCTTAGATTTATCAGAAATATTTTACAAAACCTTTATCATTATATAATATATATGATATAGTTAAAATATTAGATGCTATCAAAGAATTTATATTTAAAATGATGAATTCGGTTGGACCATCTAATTGTTATGAAGATTTAAACAGACGTATAGGAAATGTAAAATATCCTAATGGCGCAATGCGTGGTATTGTTTTAATTCCTAATTGGCCAAATGATGAAGAATATGATTCAAATGTATTATGGGTAAATCATGTTGCAGATTAGCTTGAAGTTTGCGTTCCTGTATCACTTGAAAGATTAAGCAATTATTATGAAGGTAATATTATATCAAAAAAGAAAGCAACACTATTTGAAAAAGCATTAGCTACTGTATAGATAAATGCACTTATACCTGAAGAGAAACGTGCTTATATAGAAGACTATGATAATTTACCATTAAATGATATTTCATCAAATGATGGGTTTACAAGCAGTTTTGATAATTTATATATACCTGCATATGATACAGACTGGAATATAAATGATGAATTTCATAGATTACCAGCAACACAGGAAAAAAGAATATTTGATGATGAACCTATAACATATCACGATCCTGATATGTATATAGATGCAAATAGAAATTCTGGAGATAATGATTTATGGGAAAATAATCCTAATAAAACAAATATAAAATTTGTGGATTCGCATGATGATACATCAGTTGAATGTGTAATAGGTTTATATAAATATATGGAATATTTGTCATCAAATGATTTATGGTTAAGAATTGGTGACGGATATATGATAATTGGTAAAGATGATGATAAACAATTAAAAGCTAAAAATTTATTATAGAGTTTATTAGTATATAATCCTAATGAAATTCCTATAAAAATTAAATATATAATATTTTCATAAAAATAAAGAGAGATAGAAACTTAACAATATTCTATCTCTCTTTTATATTTAATCTTCAAATGTATATTCATATACAC